>ENA-OWPM01000053-OWPM01000053.1-human-gut-metagenome-genome-assembly--contig:-NODE-53-length-146165-cov-56.687927_pt1 | contig 146165 bp, 137 predicted proteins | sample MGYA00248267_ERZ651852 | MGnify/ENA primary metagenome ERZ651852 (study PRJEB26924, sample SAMEA4378228) | human gut metagenome | biome: human gut; feature: human-associated habitat; material... | reverse complement strand
TGTAACGCGTCAAGTGCGATAGTGACTTGAACGAAGAGAAAGTCTGATGCGCCTTAAGACGCTGTCTAGTAGCAAGGGCTTATAGCCCGCATCTCGAGCCACCCCTTGTAGGGGTGGTCGCGACTCTGAATAACAATGAAAGTGTGGTCAGCGGTGCCAAAACGGTGCCATAATTAGTGTCTGCTGAACAAATTGAAAACACTTGATTTTACTGACTTTTACCAAATTTTCTGCTATAATAATTGCAAGGATTTTGAACGCACTTCGTAAACAGCTTTCATATGTGAAAAGGAATCTCCGGTATCTGGAACAGTTCATGAGTGAAGGATACGCCATGACAGGTAAGGACATCAACTTATATCTTACCATCATCAGGCTGTATGAGCCGCAACAGTATATGTATGATAACAGAGTCCATTCTGTGGAGCACCGAATTGTAAGTATTTCGCAGCCACTATAGAAACGCAGATGACATCTATCGCATTATCTGTATTCGTAACGAATCTGTTCAGGATTCTGAGATGAAAACTTTGCACTTTTTTGTATCAGTTCCAATTTTTGCATGATTGGAACTGATATAAGAGTCGGAAACTGCAAATAGTTGCTTAATCAGCAGACACTAAATATCTATGATGCAGATGGAAATGTTGTTTCCACAGAAACAATCACAGGCGATGATCTTGTTGGAACCCAGATGGGAGCTTTCATGAACTATAGCTGTGAAAAAGAAATTTCATTAGATGAAGGAACTTATCAGATTTCTCTGACAGCAACCGGAGACGGCAAATACGCAGAAGCCTCTGACGAGAGCGAGAAGCTTGACCTCGTAGTGGCAGCAGGAACAACCAGCGAAGGTTACACTTCCGGCTACACAGTAGAGGATGCAGGAGGCATGGGAATGGATGCTGCCCCGGCAGAATGGGAAAATGCAGGGGAACGAAGCTTGCGCAAAGAGTAGAGAGGCGCAAAACAGTATATGGTATTCTGGATGCGCTTATACTGATCGGGTTAGTGGTACTTGCAGTGTTTGAAAATATAAAAAATCCAGCGGCAGAAATTGGTATTATGCCATACGTCTGGCTGGCTGTATCCTGTATGGCAGCATCTGTGTGTTTTTATGTATGGGGAAATAACATGGATACATATAGAGCGAAAAAAAGAGGCTTTGACTCAAAGGAGATAATAGATTATCTTCTGGCAAATTACCGGAGCCGGAAGAAGATGAGTGCAGTAAACAATGCATTTTATCTTTTTATGTTTCTTTTAGAGGATGTAAAGAGTGGAAAAATGGAGCGGGCTGAAATGGCGCGTGAGCAGCTTCAGTTGCTTTTAAAAGGAATGGAAAACCAACAGGCAAAAACTTATTATTTTTTCAGTACAGCGATGGATTTTTTTGAGGGGAAGGACAGTTGGAGACTGGAACTGGAAAAATATAAGGTGATACCATTGCAAAATGCACCCCTGTCGGAGGAACAGATTGGGGATCTGTTTGAAAGAGGAGACAGGGAGGAGATATTGAATTCCATGGCGCAGTGGATTTACTATCTGGCAAAAAAAGTACCAGTAAAACCAGTTTTATTTTTACTGCTTGGAAGTCTGATCTTAAGCACAGGACTTTATATGGAAGTTGAAAAATTTCTTCCGGCAGGAACTTATTACAACTATGGATTTGCTACAGGAGCGGCAATTGTTCTTTTTTTAGGCTGGGTTATAATGCTTACCTGGATCACGGTGCTTATGTGTATGCTGGTAAAAGCCAGTCCTATGGCGAAATTCAGAAAAGGACTTTTGATCGTGTGCCTGATTTTGGAGTGGATTTTAGTGAATTTTCTGAGTCTGGGATCATTTGTGGGAGCGTATCATAGGGCAGAGGTGCACAGAACAGAGCAGCTGACACAGGCACAGGCATTCACAAAATTTGCAGAAACCTTAGAGAAAGATGAAAATATGAAGAATGAAGCCCAAAATGAAGAAAGTATAGAAAATCAGCAAAGTACAGAAAACCAGAATAGCACGGCGAATTCTTCACAGACCAGTCCAATTACAAAAGAGGAATTCGACCACTTTTCTGTGACAGCAGATGCATCTTCCGTAAAAAATTTTGACAGGTTTGATGATTTTGCAGAGACAATGGGAAAGGATTTTACCGGAACGTGGTATGATCCAGAAATGGGCGAAGCAATCCGGCTGACAAATCAAGGAGCCTATGTATACATTCCGTATCTTGAAATGTATGGAGATGAATGTTATGAATGGGAGCTGATCGATCGTTCTGACAGCGGACTTTGCCCGAAACTGGCGATTTACCATGGAGGGAGAGATGTAGGTGCGATTGTGTATTATGTTACAGGATGTACGGAAAATTATTTCTGGTGCAATGGTCAGGCACAGATTTTTTACCGACAGTAGGATTTCTTACAAAAACAACTCAATCACAAACACAACTGCGCAGCATGCAACGGACACCTGAAAAAGACTTGCACCAAACCATGCTGCTAGGATACCGACGACGAGTGCAACGGCACCGGCTACAGGGCTCTGTGTTGCTTCGACAATCGCAGGAAATGTCATGACAGCCAGCGTCACATATGGAACGTAATATAAAAAGGACTGGATAAACTGGTTTTTGATCGGTTTGCGGATCAGCGTCAAAGGCAAAACACGGATGGCATAAGATACAAGAGCCATCACGGCGATATAAATAAAATTATTATGTGTCATAGAAAACCTCACTTACGGAAGCATATTTATTATGCTTCCGTTTTCCTTGGAAACAAAATTGCAGCAGCAGAAGAAATCACAACGGTTAAAATAATTGTTCTTGTGCCGCTTGACATGGAAGAAACAACCGGGAGATAAGAACCGGCAAAGCTAAGTGCAAAGCTGATGGCGACAAGCGCAGCGACCACTTTATCTTTTCTTGCAGGCGGTATAATGATCGCAAGGAACATTCCGTAAAGTGCGACACTCAGGGCGCTAACCACCCGAAGCGGCAATACATTGCCAGCCATAATTCCGAGTGCGGTACCGACCGACCAGGCGGGCGCAGCCAGCATGATCGCTCCATACGTATAGAAAGGATTCAGATAGCCGGGGCGTGCAATGGTGATCCCAAACAATTCATCCGTCACATCATAGGCGATGATCAGCCGGTGAAAAAAAGGTGTTCCGGGTGCAAAACGCTGGGTGAGCGCACAACTCATCAGCAGATAGCGTGCATTGGAGATCAGTGTGATAATTGCGACTTCCAGATAGGTTGCATTTGCAGCGATCAGCGTAAATGCGGCGTACTCACCGGCAGAAGCATTGTTCAGTAAACTTGCAAGAAATCCCTGAAAGGCGGTTAAACCGGCATTTCTTGCGGCAATTCCAAGAGAAAACGATACCGCCAGATAGCCTAAAGCAATCGGAATACCGTCACGCATTCCCTCACAGAAAATTTTTCGGTTAAAAGCGTATACAGGACGCTCGTTGGTCATTTTTTTTGTTTCACTCATCTGTAAAACCTCGAATTTTTATGGTAAAAAGTAATAAATTTTGATAGCTGATTTTGGTTAAAATCACGGCTAACGTGTATTATAGCAATTATAAACAAATTAGTAAATGATAAAAAGTAAGCAAAAATTGGTATAAAAGATTAAATAATGTCAACCGGAATGATGAAAATGAGGTTTGCATTGCCTATGGTGAAATGATAAGATGGGATAAATAGCATGTACAAACAGGAGAGAAAACGATGGAATTATGGGATATTTATGATGCAGATAAAAAGCCGACAGGACGCACAATGAAGCGCAACGACTGGTGTTTAAAGGATGGCGAATATCATCTGACGGTGCTCGGTGTTGTGGCAAGACCGGATCAAACGTTTCTTATCACAAAGCGCGTCATGACAAAGGCATGGGCACCGGGCTGGTGGGAAGTATCCGGCGGCGCAGCACAGGCTGGCGAGGAGTCTTACGAGGCAGTCCTTCGGGAAGTGAAAGAGGAGACAGGACTGGATGCAGGAAATGCTGAGGGCGGCTATTTATTTACCTATAAGAGAGAAAATCCGGGTGAGGGTGACAATTATTTTGTGGACGTTTACCGTTTTGTCATGGATGTTGACGACAAAGACCTGCATCTTCAGACAGAGGAAACAGATGGCTACATGTTTGCAACACCAGACCAGATCAGGGAGTTTGCAGAGCAGGGGATTTTCTTGCATTACGACAGCATTAAGCAGGCGTTTGAAATGTGATCGCATGAGCAGAAGAAAAACATCAAAGATATAGTTTTGCGGATGGAATACTGAATGGAAAAGAGGCAGGGAAACTATGACAACGATACGAGTTGCAACAGAGGCAGATGCAGAGGAAATTCTTGCAATCTACGAAAAATATATTAAAGAGACAGCAATCACTTTTGAATATGACGTTCCTTCCATAGAAGAATTTCGTGGAAGAATCCGACATACATTGGAGCGATACCCGTATCTCGTTGCAGAAAAAAATGAAAAAATCGTTGGATATGCCTATGTCAGCCCGTTCAAGGAGCGGGCTGCCTATGACTGGGCGGTGGAGACTTCTATCTATGTGGATATGGAGCAGAAGCGCGGTGGAATCGGCAGAAGGCTTTATGAAGAGCTGGAAAATATTTTGAAGCAGCAGGGTATTTTAAACGTCAATGCCTGCATTGCTTATCCACAGGCGGAAGATGAATATCTGACGAAGGACAGCGTGCTGTTTCATGAAAAACTGGGTTATACGATGGTCGGAACTTTCCATCAGTGCGGTTATAAGTTCCACCGCTGGTATGACATGGTCTGGATGGAAAAATTCATCGGAGAGCATAGGGAAAATCAGCCGGATATCATTCTGTTTCCGGAGTTGAAGATGGAAAAGTAGTCCACGGTGGACTAGATTTTAGAAAGGAAAGTGATATGGAGAATATGACTTCTGTTCAAAAGAAACAAAAATTGATTGGAAAATATTTAAATATTGGAAATGCCGGGTTTCGTTCTATCAGAAATAGTGAATACGTTGATAAATCTGGTTTGATTGATTTTATGAATCGTTGTCTGAATACACCGCAAAAATTAATCTGTGTCAGCAGACCAAGACGGTTTGGAAAGTCATTTGCCACCAAAATGCTGTGTGCTTATTATAGCCGGGGATGTGATTCCAGAGACCTTTTTGCAGATTTGAAGATTGCAGAAGCAGCGTCATTTGAACAGAATCTGAATCAATATGATGTGATTTATCTCGATATCACGCTGTTTTTGTCAACTTTAAAGCAGAGTGATATGTTGGTAGCCCAGATAGAGCAGGAGATTATAGATGATCTTGCACAGTCTTATCCGGAAATAGCAGTGGAGCACAGATTGGTAGATTCTCTGTGTAAAATGAACCAGATTACGGGACGCAAATTAATATTGATTATTGATGAGTGGGATGCCATGTTCCGTGAGTGTAAAGGGGCAGATGAAATTCTGGATAATTACATTTTACTGCTCCGTTCCCTTTTCAAGAGCAGTCTGACAGATCAACTTTTTGCTGGCGTTTACATGACGGGTATTCTTCCAATAAAAAAATACGGACATGAATCTGCGGTCAGTGATTTTTATGAGTATTCCATGGTTGAGCCTAGACCATTGCAGGAATATATCGGTTTTACAACGGAGGAAGTAAAAAGTTTATGTCAAAAATATGACAAAGATTATATCATTATGCAGGAATGGTATGATGGTTATACCGTTGGAGGTGTTCACGTTTATAATCCGAAATCGGTGATGGAATCAATTTTGAGAGATAAATATAGCAGCTATTGGACTAAGACGGAAACATATGAGGCACTTCGCAATTATATTGACATGAATTTTGATGGCTTGAAAGATACTGTGGTTGATATGCTTGGCGGCGAAAAATGTGAAGTGGATACGGGATCTTTTCAGAATGATATGACTTCTATGAAAAGCAGGGACGATGTGCTTACTTTATTGATCCATCTCGGATATCTTGCTTATGATGAGGACACACGATGTGTTTCTATACCGAATGTGGAAATCAGGGAAGAGTTTATCCGTGCAATAAAAAATGGAAATCGTACTGAACTGATGAAGGCAGTACTACGTTCAGATTCAATATTGCAGGCAACTTGGGAAAAAGATGGAAGAAAAGTAGCTGAAATCGTGAACGAGATTCACAATGAGGATACTGCATCGGTGTTTTATAATAATGAGCAGGCTTTACGCAGTGTGATTAAGATGGCTTATCTAAGCAGCATGGATTATTATTCTAAAATGGAAGAAATTCCGGCGGGAAAAGGTGTGGCAGATATTCTTTTCTTTCCGAAAGCAGGAAGCCAGAAACCAGCACTCATTGTTGAACTAAAATGGAATCAGTCCGAACAGAAAGCACTTAATCAGATATTGGATAAAAAGTATACAAGTGTACTCAAAGGTTATCAGGGAGACGTCCTGTTGGTAGGAATTAACTATAATGAAAAATCGAAAGAACACGGGTGTGTGATTCAGGAGATGAAATAAGCACCGGGCAGCAATATCGTCATCCGATATTGCTGCCCATCTTTTTATTTTCAGGTAATCAATTCTTTTCTTTTCATATAATAATCATAGAAGATGAAATCCATATATCCCCATTTTACAATATAATTCCGATATTGTTTTTTATTTAATACAATTAATACTATAATTCCTATTGACATAGTAGGATAAAAGAACTATGATAAGCACTATAAATTTTGAAAGAGGAGGGGAACATCTTGAACTGGGAGTTTATTCTAAAATATTTACCGATGTACGAGAAAGCCGCCTGGTTGACGCTTCGCATTGGACTCCTCGGAATTGTTTTTGCAATTATTGTTGGATTTGTCTGTTCGACGATCCAGTATTATAAAGTGCCGGTACTTCGCCAGATCGTGGCGGTGTACATAGAACTCAGCAGAAATACACCATTGCTGGTACAGTTATTCTTTATTTACTATGGACTTCCGAAGATCGGAATCCAGACAAATGCGGAGGCATGTGGTGTTGCCGGACTTGCATTTTTAGGTGGAAGTTACATGGCAGAGGCTTTTCGAAGCGGATTGGAAGCAATCGAACCGATTCAGACGGAGAGTGCGTATAGCCTTGGCATGAACCGTTACCAGACCATGCGGTACATCATTTTACCACAGGCAATGTCCATCAGCGTTCCGGCATTTGTGGCAAATGTGATTTTCCTTTTGAAGGAAACGAGCGTGTTCAGTGCGATCAGCCTGATGGATCTGATGTTTACTGCAAAAGACCTGATCGGTCTTTATTACAAGACAACAGAGAGTTTATTCCTGCTTGTGGTTTTCTATCTGATCCTATTATTGCCGATTTCCGTTTTGGGCAGTCTGCTGGAAAGGAGGCTGCGTTATGCCGGATTTGGGGCTTGAGGTTTTATTAAAAGGAAGCAACATGCTGCGACTGCTCCAGGGACTCTGGGTAGCACTCCGTATCAGTCTGATCGCAGTTGTGATCAGTATTCCGTTAGGTTTATTGTTCGGCGTGCTGATGACAAGAAAAAATGTAGTGCTCAAGGCAATTTTCAGAGTGTATCTGGAATTTATCCGCATTATGCCGCAGTTGGTATTACTTTTCCTGTTTTACTTTAGTACGACGAGAACTTTTGGCTGGAATTTGTCGGGAGAGACAGCGTCCATCATCGTGTTTGTCCTGTGGGGCACCGCAGAGATGAGCGACCTTGTGCGGGGGGCACTGATCTCCATTCCAAAACATCAGTATGAGAGCAGTGCGGCGCTGGGACTTACCAAAATGCAGACTTATCTCTACGTTATCATTCCACAGGCCGTCAGGAGACTGATCCCGCTGTCCATCAACCTGATCACACGAATGATCAAGACGACCAGCCTGATCTTAATGATCGGTGTTGTCGAGGTGTTGAAGGTGGCACAGCAGATTATCGAGGCAAACCGGATGTCCAGCCCGAATGCAGCGTTTGGAATTTATCTGACCGTATTTTTATTGTATTTTATCGCATGCTGGCCAATCAGTATGCTTGCAAAATATCTGGAAAGGAAATGGAGGTGATCTTTCTTGGAACAGACATTGTTATCTATAGAACATTTGAAAAAAAGTTATGATGATAACCTGATTCTGGATGATATCAATCTGGAAGTACATCAGGGAGAGGTCATCGTCCTTGTCGGTCCGAGCGGCTGTGGAAAAAGTACGATGCTTCGATGTATCAACGCTCTGGAACCAATTCAGGGCGGCGAGATCAAATTAAATGGTGAAAAAATAGATCCGAAGAACAAAAACATCGCAGAGCTTCGCCAGAAGATTGGAATGGTATTCCAGAGCTATGAGTTATTTCCGCATTTGACGGTGCTTGACAACATTTTACTGGCACCAATGAAAGTACAGAAGCGGAAAAAAGAGGAAGCCGAAAAGGAAGCAATGGCGCTTTTGGAGCGGGTTGGTCTTGCTGAGAAAGCGAAAAGCTATCCGAGGCAGCTTTCCGGTGGACAGAAACAGCGTGTCGCAATCGTGAGAGCACTTTGTATGCACCCGGAAATTTTACTTTTCGATGAAGTGACTGCGGCGCTGGATCCGGAGATGGTAAGAGAGGTTTTGGATGTAATGCTAGACCTTGCTTCCCAGGGGCGCACAATGATGATCGTCACACATGAGATGCAGTTCGCAAAAGCAGTGGCAGACCGTGTGATATTTTTAAATGGCGGAAAGATCGTGGAGGAGGGAACTCCGGAAGAGTTCTTCGAACATCCAAAGACCGACCGCGCAAAACAGTTTTTGAATACGTTTGAATTTCATGAGGCAAAGACTCATGTGAAATAGCAAGAAGAAGGAGCATTTATTATGAAGAAATGGAACAGGATTTTGGCAGCAGTATTAACACTTTCACTTACGGCAGGTCTGACCGCATGCGGCGGCAGCACAAGTGATGCAAACGCAAATAATGCAAGTGCGGCAGACGAGGGAACAGCATCCAATGGAAGCAGCGAAGTTTACCGTACTTTGGATGAGATCAAAGAGAGCGGTACGATCAATATCGGCGTTTTCTCCGACAAAAATCCATTTGGATATGTAGATGAAAATGGTGAGTATCAGGGATACGATATTTATTTTGCAAACAGACTTGGCGAGGATCTTGGAGTGGATGTGAACTTCGTATCCACAGAGGCGGCAAACAGAATCGAATATTTGCAGACAGGAAAAGTGGATATCATTCTTGCAAACTTTACCGTGACTGACGAGCGTGCGGAGGAAGTTGACTTTGCACTTCCTTATATGAATGTGGCGCTTGGTGTGGTATCCCCTGACAGTAAAGTGATCGAGAGCCTTGATGACTGGGATTCCAATGACCAGATGATCGTTATCTCAGGAACAACGGCAGAGACTTACATGATCGACAACTACCCGGATATCCCATTACAGAAATATGATTCCTATGCAACTGCGAAGAATGCTCTGGAAAATGGAAGCGGTGCTGCATGGGTAAACGATAACACCGAGGTTATCGCATATGCACTTCAGAACACCGGTTACACGGTAGGGATTCCTTCCCTTGGAAGTAATGATACGATTGCTCCGGCAGTTTCTAAAGGAAATACAACCTTGCTTGACTGGATCAATGACGAAATTAAGACTTTAGGTGAGGAACAGTTCTTCCATGCTGATTATGAAGCTACTTTAGTAGACACATATGGCAGTGACTATGAGGAAAGTCTTGTTGTAGAAGGCGGAGTGACAAAATAAATTTAAATACACAGACTGCTGTGCCGTGACGATGAAAAATCGGGCGGTGCAGCAGTTTTTTATGTAATAGGAAACTTCGTTTCCATTACATAAAAAAGCTCCGCGAGGATCGCACTGCGGCGGATAAGAAGTATGTCGCATATTGCGACCCGCCGCAGGCGGAGAATCTCGCAAGCAAGATTCTTTTTTATGTAAATAAAAATGAAGATTGAGAATGCAAAATCTATATAGTAAGATAGAAAAAATGACAGTGTTCTTGGAGGAAAAAATAATGTTAAATATCGCAATCTGCGATGATGATGATCTGATTGCACATCAAATGGAAAGTGTCTTACATAATATTGGCAACGAGGAAAATGTGAAAATAGATACCGATGTTTTCTATAGTGGAAATGATCTGGTAAGAGAAATATCTTCAGGGAAAAAGTTTGACCTGATATATATGGATATTCAGATGGAAAATGGAGATGGAATCACTGCGGCGAAAAACATTCGTAAAAAAGATGAAGATGTGATGATTATTTTTATTTCCAGCTATGACAGATACGTCATGGAATTATTTCACTTAGATGTGTTTTCCTTTATCAGAAAACCGATAGACCGGGATTCGTTCGTACAGATATTTTTAGAAGCAAACCAGAGAATTTGCAGTAGAAATCATTTCTTTTCGTTTAAATATAAAAGTCAGGAATACAAAGTTTTGTGCAAAGAGATTCTATATTTTGAAAGCAAAGCAAGACAAATAAATATACATGTCAGAGATGGAAATAAATATGTGTTTAATGGAAAATTATCAGAGGTAGAAAAAGGACTTAGCAGTGGAAAAGTAACATTTCTAAGGATTCATCAGTCTTATCTTGTCAATTATCTTTTGATCAAATCAAGATCAAAATCTAATGTAACATTGATAAACGGAGAAGTGTTGCCGATTAGTGAAGACCGGCAGAAAGAATTTAGTAAAGAATATGGCAGACTGTTAAGAGGTGAAATCTATGTGTAATGTGGGAAATATAATCTTAAATTCTGTTTTGACATTCGCAAGTGTCTGGATAGTAAGAAAATTTTTAGATACATTTTATGAAAAGAAGCGTTGGAATGTATTATCTGTAAGTGTATGGTCCATATATATTATTTTTCAAGGATATGTCCAGTTTCACAGTGGTGATGCGTCAACTTTAACTACGATTGTAAATGTGTTGCTGTGTATCATGATTTCAGCAATTTCCTATTATGGTTTTGGAAAAAATAATATATTTTTACTTACGTTCTTTTGGGCAGTATGGGCATTGGTAGAAATGATTATTTTTTTCTTTTTAAATTTATTTTGTCTCGAACAAAGAGATTTTAATATGATAGGAAGTATTATATCAAAAATAATCATGCTGATAGGAACATACATTTTGTCTTTTGTATGGAAGAAAAGGGAAAACAGCCTGATTCCGGTAAAATATTATATCGTCTTTTTCTTTGTATCAATCGGCAGTATTTACATTGCAGCAGCGGTGTTCTTTTCAGAAAATAATACAGTGACTGCTATGATAGTTTTCAGCATATTATTACTGTTCAATATGATTATCCTTGAGGTTTATTCAAAAATTACGGAAAAAACTATGCTCGAAAAGGAAAAAACGGTATATGAGCAGCAAATTCATATGATGACTAATAATACAAAAGAACAAAAAAAGTTAATGGAAGATTTTCACAGAGAACGCCATGATCTGATAAATAAATTAATTGTACTAAAAAACGAAATAGAGCATGGAGAGAAAGAAAATGTTATTCGTGAAATCGACAAAATAATCGAGAATAATCATACAGAAAATTATATTTCTGACAGTGGAAATCAGGTGATAGATGCACTGCTCAACACCAAATATTCGATTGCCAAAGAGAATGGAATACAGTTTCTTTTAAAAATTTTTATACCGGAAGAACTGCCGGTAAATCAGTGTGATCTGGGGGTAGTATTAGGAAATGCGCTCGATAATGCGATAGAAGCCACAGAAAAATGCAACGAAAATAATAAGAATATTGAAATAGCAATGGGAATCAAAAAGCAGTCATTGGTTCTTGTTATAAAAAATCCGTATGAAGGAAGTTTGAAACAGGACAAATCAGGAAAATTAATTTCAACCAAAAATGATTTCCGCAGACACGGATATGGTATAAGTTCCATTCAAAAAGTTGCGGACAAATATGGTGGAGATGTAATAATCGAGACGCAGGATGGAAAATTTGTTCTGACAGTTATGATGAATATAGGGGATTTTTAACAGTTAGATACGTAAATTTGACAGATGATAAAATGAAAGAAAAAAAGTTTTAAAATCATTAGAGTATTATGAAGTAGACGAAGGAGAAATACATAATGAAAAAAACGGATACAATGATGCTCCTTACATCCATTTTAAAATAATTGATTGGATAATTCGAATTTATGGTAAATAGTCTTATGTTTGGAACGAAGATTGGAAAATTATTAAAAAATAGTGGAAAAAAAGAAAGAATACAATTCTGGTTTGCTTCAATGGTGACTGTGACAGCAACTTTATTGTATACCATGTTTGCTTTTGGACTGAGTGATATAACCAATGACAGCTTAAGCAAAAATGACGTACAGCAGTTACAGGGCGTGTTGTCCTCTGTAATTTTGATATCAATTATTGCAGTTATGTTTTTTCAATGGATATTGGCAACACAGCTGCAAAATTTATTTAATATTAGAAAACACTTTACAGAAGCATTATTATTGATGGGAACACCGCATAAAAAAATCGTAAAGATATATGTTTCAGAATTGGTACAGGTTCATGTATCGGCAACTTTGATCGGATGTGTTATTGGAAGCAGCATTTATATTGTTGTTGCAAATGTCTTGCAGATTGAAGAGCGATATGTTCCGGTTCATATATATCTTATTTGTGTTTTGATCGGAATACTATTGAATTCTTATACAATTGGAAGCAATTTATATAAATTGTTCCGGGGGAATATTGTAGAAAAGATCAGGAACGGCAATGATTATATAAAAACAAATAAAATAAACGTTAAAGGAGTATTAGTCAGAATTTGCATAGCAGCTATTTTGGTAATTCTTATGCAATACATCAGTGTGACGTCTACAGTGCGGCAGATTGTGGAACTTTCAAAGATTTGTAATATTCTGGCAGGTATGATTCTGTTTGATCCGATTGCAAGAGGAGTATATCAGCTCCTTTATTATATGACTAAATTTATGAAAAGTAAGGATGCTTTTCTGTCTGTCGTAATGTCCAAAAGTTATTTTAGAAAAGTAAAAATTACATGTATGTTTTTGATTTTAAGTTGTACACTTTTTGTTGGTTTGCATTCGCTGTTTCGTATGGTTCGTGTATCTGGGGAAAATATTGTTGATAAAAATATAGGGTATGCGTATGTTTTAGATAAAAAAGATATAGAAGTTAATGATAGAGAATCGGATTCAGATACATATTATGGACTAAAAATAAAATCAAAAACCGAAAGTGGAAGTAATGTATTTGTAAGTGGAATTGATAGTTTATATGTAAATCATTTTGAAAAAATTAATGTTGTGAAAGGAAGTGAGGAGGGGCTGAACAAGGTTCTTAATGAGAATGCCAATTCTATTTTAATGCCTGAGATTTTTGCAGCACCAAGTGATATTGGAAAGACAATAAAAATAAACATGGAAGGAAAAATGTATGATTTTATTGTTGCAGGTCTTTATTATTCCAATGATTTTAGTGAGTTAAATTGCTTTGTCAATATAAATTATTTGAAAGACACATTACATATTGGAAGCAATGAACATAATATAGTTTTTTTCAATGAAGGAAATAGCGTTTTTGATAAGAATTTACTTACAAAAGCAGATATTATGAGGAAGAGCAGAGAAAGAGCGGTAAGTGGAACCGAGATAGTGGAAGCAATCACATATCTGCTGATAACATGTGCTGTGATTTCACTGTTTATTTATTATTCGTTCATTGCAAAAAGCAATGAAAAAGATATCCTGAGATTTCAGGCAATGGGAATGCCATATTTGCAAATTATTAAAATCTATATTTGGAATGCAGTTTTTCCAATTATAATTTCTGGTATATTTTTACTTCCAATCACTAAAAAATTTACATATATATGTTTGTATGTAATGTTATCACCGTATTATTTTGTTGGAGTGAAGTACAGCGGAATATATTCTGAAATAGTTCTATTATTGTTATTTTCGCTAATATCAATAGCAGTTCAAATGTTTTATATTCTGAGATTAAAAGATAGAAAGAATTTTATTGAGGAACTTAGAAATCCTGGAATGTAGCACAAGGAGAAATAATGAAGAAAGAAATAATAAGAATTAATAATCTGAGTTACAAAGTCAAAGATGGTGATGAAGAAAAAATGTTGCTAAATAATATTAGCATCTCATTTGAGATGCCGGAGATTATTACCATATCAGGACCATCAGGTTCCGGAAAAACAACATTTTTATATGCAATTTCAGGGATGTTAGACAATTTAAAGGGTGAAATATACATAGAAGAAAAAAATATTTTAGCTTGCACAAAAAAAGAAAGAGAAAAAATACGCTTAAATGATATTAGCATTATTTTTCAAAATTTAAATTTATTTTCATTTATGAATGTTGAAGATAATATATTGCTTCCTTATTATATTAAGGAGCGAACGGTGAATGAGAAAACATGTCAATTAATGAATGAATATCTAACTATTATGAATTTAGCGGGAATAAATAAACGAGATATTCACTCATTATCAGGTGGAGAGCAACAGAGAGTGGCGATTGTCAGATCCATATTAGATTCAACAAAAATAATTTTGTGTGATGAACCAACTGCCAGTCTGGATAGGAAAAATACAGAAATATTCATGAAGACACTTGTGGATATTACGCAAAAAAGAAATGTGGCAGTTATGATCGTAACGCATGATGAAAACGTTGTGAAATATGGCACGGCAAAATATTATATGGAAGATGGAAAAATAAGAAAATATGAGTAGTACTCAACCTTGTCACTCTGTTGTGCTGCTACTGCATAGGCTGCACTGAGCGTCTGATAGAAAAACATGTATTTTTGTATGTGGAAAGGTTTAGGAAGAGATGAAAATACCGAAATTCAAAGTTCAAATGAAAGTTATATTGATGATTACAACCACTATTATAGCTGTTTTTTTAATCCGATTATTATTAATGGGTGGTCTGGTAAAACTGCTTTCATTCGATAGCCAGAGAACTGAAGTATATAAAGATACAGATATCACGCATTACCAGTGGTACATTGGAAAGAATGCTAAGAAAGAATATGCTGATAAATGGGGAATGGATGAAAGCATTTTTCCAGAAAGTATTACAGATAACATGGATGTACTGGATTATAAAATGGTTTACTATAATCCGTGGGACGCACAGTATTTAAGTTATTTGGTCGTCGAATATGATGATAAGAGTTATGAGGAAGAGATACAGAGATTGGAGCAATATGATTCAAAAGAATATAAAGGATATTTTGGAACGAGAGGTTTTCGGGATAAGTACCGTCTTTTGGCGATAGAGGTTGATCCGTATTATGGATTGATATATGCGCTGGGAGAAGAAAATAATCAGATTATTTATGTGGAATTGATTTTCTGTAATTATTTTTATGATATAGATTATCAAAATGAAATCGACATACAATATTTACCAATTGGATTTGATGCGACACCGGATAATGAATATCGTCAAAAGAGGCTGAATCCATAGAGGACAGCCTTGTTGTAGAAGATGGAATAACAGAATAAACTACACACACACTGCTGTGCCGGGACTATCCTCAGCAGATTGGATATCGTACTCCTGAAGCAGCCCTGGATAAGATTTCTTTTTCCTTCGGTCATTGGTTTTGGTTTGTAAACTTCTTTTTTTCTGTTTGCCATAATAAAAGGCCTCCTATGATTTTAATATTTTATCATAGAAGACCTAATTTACAGAGATTTTTTCACAGGCTCTAGAAGATAATTATTCTATAATTTGCGCAGATGAGCTTTATCCGTATGAGTAGATTGACCTTTGAAAGAAATAGAAAAAGAACGTCTACATATGTTATTTAGATGTTCAAAGGTGTGGTAATTTTACAAAAAGTTTTTATTCATAATGATAGACTATATACAAAAGGAATTTATTGATAATGGAAAAATTAAAGATAGTAATTATATTATTGGGATTGATATGGTTTTCAGGTTGCGGATATATAAAGCAAACAAATATTGAAAGTAAAGATATAGCATTCTCAGAGGAAGAAACGACAAGTATACAAAGTGATTATGAAAATTATATAGGTACATGGTCAGAGGAAGGAAAATCTCATGAAAGTATTATATATGAGGGAGGTACAGAATTTTCGGTAGAAATCACATCAGATAATGAACTAAACGGATATTTGTATTCGCAACAGGAAATTAGCGGTCGGTTTGCAGAGATAGATATTATATGCCGCATTGAAGATGGGGAGTGTTATTATCCTTTTTCAGATGATGGATGGGGAAATAGTGGAATATTATATATTCAGTTTGAAACAAATGTGATTAAAATCAGTGTACAAGATTTTGTGATGGGGGAATCTAACACAAGTGGATTTGGAATAGATAGAACATATATATTATCAAAAGAAGAAGCGAATCAAAATAGTACAGAATATGATGGCGAACAAAAGGAACAATTATTACAATACAGTGTTGATTGGTCAGAAGATCAGATTTTAGATGAAATTGAAAAAAGAGCTGTTTATTTAAATAGGTGTTCTTATTATGAAGAAGTGTTAGATTTTTTAGAAAATGATAGAGAAGTACGAGATATATCTATGTACATAAATCCATTGTACTATACTGACACAGAATACTATAATGAGGACAGTTTTTCAGGCGTTCCTTCTCTGATAATACATCTTGCTAAAAATGAGATATATGCGCGTCATGGATATATTTTTAAAGATGAAAATTTGAAAAACTATTTTATGGGACAATTATGGTATATTCCATCTGTAAAAGCAGAGGAATTTGATGATAGTGTATTTAGTGATATTGAAAAAAGGAATCTTGAACTGCTTAATAGACTGGATACTTATAAAAAATAAACATCACATATTTAAGAGAACGAGGAAAAATTTTTCTGTAAAGTAATCTAAAAAAGTTCTTCGGTGATAAAATAAAGATTATTTCGTGTATGTAAAAAAATGAAAACATACCGGATTTTTGAAACAATTGAAGATATATATGGTTTTGAAGCAGCATAAAGTTACACTTCCCATGTAAACGATAAGATACTGCCATCAGATTGTAGATTGACAGAACCAACCATTCGAATCTTAGCATTTCCTAGCAAGCATTATAGAGAATATATGTTGTGTTGAACATCTTTTTCGAAGTTAAGTGCTTATGAGGAGATGATGGCTCACATGGAGTATCATCTCCTTATATGCTATTCTTTCAAGGCACTTTTAAGGTGTGTTGATGCCAAAACCGGTTAGACCAGCATCATTTATAGGACGTGTTAACTGCTGGACACCGGATAATGAATATCATCAAAAGAGGCTGAATCAATAGAGGACAGCCTTGTTGTAGAAGATGGAATAACAGAATAAACTAAACACAGACTGCTGTGCCGTGACGACGTAAAATCGTGTGGTGCAGCAGTTTTTTGTTCACAAAACATTGACGGAACCCCACAAAGAAGGTAATATTTTACCGAAAGAAAACTTGATAATTGTAAGGAAAATCATAGAGAAAGGTCATAGCATGGGCATTACAATAGAAGAATTAAAAAAACTTGATAAAAACACTTATCAGATTATTGATATCCGGGACGAGAACGAGGTCGCCCACGGAGCGATTCCGGGAGCGGTAGCGACACCGGCAGATTCCATCGAAGGAAATGAGAACATTGATTTTTCAAAAAAATTAGTGATCTGCTGCAGCCGTGGACGTTTCAGCGTGGAAGTTGCCGAAGGACTGGAAGAGAAAGGAATGGATGCGGTAAGTCTGGAAGGCGGATATATTGCATGGCTTCTGGATGCGATGAAGCAGGAGGAAGAGGTAGACATCTGCAAGGATGTGGAACTTTCCATCCGTAAAAAGTTCCGTAAGAGCATCTGGTGCAAATTCACAAAAGCAATAAATCAGTATGAGCTTGTCAAACCGGGTGACCGCATTGCGGTCTGTATTTCCGGTGGAAAAGATTCCATGCTTATGGCAAAGCTTTTTCAGGAATTAAAAATTCACAACAAATTCGATTTTGAGGTGAAGTTTCTGGTCATGGATCCGGGATACAGTCCGGCAAACCGAAAAGTGATCGAGGAAAACGCCAGAAAACTCAATATTCCGATCACAATTTTTGAATCGGATATTTTTGATTCTGTATACAATATTGAAAAATCACCGTGCTACCTGTGTGCGCGGATGAGACGCGGACATTTATATCATTTTGCACAGGAGCTTGGATGCAATAAAATCGCACTCGGACATCATTATGATGATGTGATCGAGACGATCCTCATGGGTATGCTTTACGGAGCACAGATCCAGACGATGATGCCAAAACTTCACAGCACCAATTTTGAGGGAATGGAACTGATCCGTCCGCTTTATCTTGTGCGTGAGGACGATATCAAGGCATGGCGTGACTATAATGGACTTCATTTTATCCAGTGTGCATGCAAGTTTACAGACACCTGTACCACCTGCAATAACGAGGAAAATCGTTCGAAACGTGTGGAGATCAAGGAACTGATCAAAAAATTAAAAGAAGTCAACCAGTACGTGGAAGGCAATATTTTCAAGAGTGTGGAAAATGTGAATCTGGAAACGGTTGTTGCCTATAAAAAGGACGGCGTAAAACATCATTTTCTCGATGATTATGATACAAAAAAGTAAGCAGAAGAAATCTATTAGCAAAAAATGAAAAAATATTGATTTTGGCTAATAGAGAAAAGATGATTTGAAAAGAAATGAAGAGGCTGTGATAGTCTCTTCATTTTTTTGGTACAAATTCGATTTTTAAAGTCATATCCATTGCATCTGCCAGACGTTTTAAGGTCAAAATGGATGGATTGGCGTTACCACGTTCCAGTTTGCTGATATCGCTCTGATAGATTCCCGTTTTTTCGGAGAGTTGTTTTTGTGTCAGCATGGCATATTCTCTTGCTCTTGCAAGGCTGGAAGCAAGTGCGAGGGATGGGTCAACAGATTCAATACGAATAAATACACCATCTTCCCAGATCGTTTCAGAATCTAAGTCCAGATCATCACTCCAGGACACACCATAGCCGCCGGTATCTGCATGAACTTTCGATGCGAGGGATGGATCATTGATAATTTCCTGAAATTGTGGAAGAATGGAAAGCATTTTCCGCAGGTCATATTGAATTACTTCACCACCTATAAAAATTGCCTGAAGAATATTCTGATCAATCATCGATACACTTTGCACTCTGTGAGCCATAGGATGCACCTCCTTCGAATTTTAATGATGTAAAGTTTTGTGTTTCCCACATATCATACAGCTTTTCTCTATAATTTGAAATAAATAGTTTGATTAATTTTTGTTCTTTGGAAGGAATATCGCCTTCATACATTTCACCGCTTTCAATTGAAAATAGTCCTGAATAATCACCGTAAATTGCATGGATATGTGGCGGATTGTGTTCTTTTTGGCGCAGGTACATTTTTATTGTTATTCCAAAGAAACGTGCAATGACGGGCATATAATTCCTTCTTTCATATTTTTTATATATTATATAGGATATATCCTATATAATCAAGATGTTTTACAAATTTTTAATATTCATTTTAGAAAAAATAGGGTATGATGTACACAGGAATTTTAGACAGAGAAAAGAATAATTCTCTGATTTTTCCACATAATAACTCCAAAGTGAAATAACAGCATTGGAGGAAAAATATTAAATGAAAGCCACAGGGATTGTACGCAGAATAGATGATCTGGGAAGAATTGTAGTTCCGAAAGAAATTCGGAGAACCTTAAGGATCCGGGAGGGCGATCCTTTGGAAATATTTACCGACCGGGAGGGCGAGATCATTCTGAAAAAGTATTCGCCAATCGGGGAGCTGAGCCAGTTTGCGGGAGAGTATGCGGAAAGTCTGGCGCAGACAACCGGACATCTGGTATTGATCACGGACTGCGACCATGTTGTGACGGCATCCGGTACCGGCAAGAAAGAATATGAGGGCAAGCCGATCAGCAAACAGCTGGAAGACGCCATCAGCGAACGGAAAAATTTTCTCGCAAGCAGAAATGATGCGGAGTTTGTCAAGGTGACATTAGATGATGCCGGAGAATTCGGACAGCAGGCGCTCAGCACGATCATCTGTGAGGGGGATGCGATCGGAGCCGTTATTTTATATGAAAAAGACGAGAAATCCAGAATGACAGAGACGGAGAGCAAGCTTGCGATCGCAGCAGCTGGTTTCCTGGGAAAACAGATGGAACAATAGAAGCCGCTGGAATGATTACGGAAAATGAGGACAAAGCATGAAGTTTATGCATATTTCAGACGTGCATCTCGGTGTAAAACCGGATGCAGGCAAAGCATGGAGTGAAAAAAGAGCACAGGATATCTGGGATTCTTTTGCAGAAATGATCGAGATTGCGGCAGAAGAATCCCCGGATTTTTTGCTGATTTCAGGTGATCTTTTTCACAAACAGCCATTGAAAAGAGAATTGAAGGAAGTCTGTGGTCTGTTTGCACGCATACCGCAGACGAAAGTGCTTCTTATGGCAGGAAACCACGATTACATACAGCAAAATTCTTTTTACAGGACATGTGAGTGGCCGGAAAATGTCTGTTTCTTCCCGCGCGAGGAAGTAATGTGTTTTGATTTCCCGGAGCAGAATACGACGGTTTATGGTCTGAGCTATTGGCATCGTGAGATCCGGCAGGCTTTGTACGATGAAGTTTTTCCGAAAAATACGGACAGAATTAATATTCTGCTCGCACATGGAGGCGATGAGCGGCATATTCCTTTTTCGGTGGAAAAGATTCTGCGGCATGGATTTGATTATATGGCAGCGGGACACATTCACAAAGGTGGGCAGCTTGTGCAGGGCAGGGCGGTCATGGCGGGCGCACTGGAGCCGACAGACTGTAATGATACCGGTGCGCACGGATACTGGATAGGAGACATCGGCAAAACGTATTGTGAGGTATCTTTTTATCCGGTGCGAAAGTGTGAGTACTGCCACGAAGCGGTGGAGGTGACGCCGGGGACGACCGGATATGATGTCACGCAGCAGATAAAAGAACTGTTGGCAGAACGTCCGGCTTATCAGTATTTTCGGATTTGTTTACAGGGATACAAAGATCCGGACGTGATATTCGATCTTAATAAATTGTCGAATCTGGAACGGATCGTGGATGTGACAGAGCAGCTTCGACCGGATTATGACTATGATAAACTGCTGGCTGAACATGAAAATTCCCTGTTGGGAGCTTATATTGCAGCCATGCAGAAAAAAAGGCAGGATCCGGTTGCAGCGAAAGCATTGGAATACGGCGTTAGCGCATTGTTGGGGCATGAGATATGCAGATAAAGGAAGCAGACATTTTTCAGTTTGGAAAGCTACAGAACAAAAACATATCCTTTGAACCGGGGATGAATGTCATATATGGAAAAAATGAGGCGGGAAAATCGACATTGCACAGCTTTTTATGTGCGATGCTTTTTGGCATGGAAAAAGGAAGGGGCAGGAGTTCTGTCACAGATGCCTACAGTCAGTATGAACCGTGGCATGCACCATCGTTTTATACGGGTGCACTAAAGTTTACGGTTGGACAGCAGAAGTTTTATCTGGAACGCAATTTCTATTCCAAAGAGAAAACCGATTATCTGAGGAATGAGCTGGATGGGGAGGAACTGTCGGTCGGTTTTGGGGATCTGACCATGCTTTTGGGTGGTGTCAGCAAAGACAGTTATGCCAGTACCTACGATATCACGCAGGCGGGAGCCGCAACCGGAAATCAGATGATAAAAATTCTTGCGGAATACCTGACAAAGGCTTCGGACGGTTCTGACAGTGGCGTGACGGTTACGGAGGCAGCAGCTTCCCTTGCAGCGAGACGGCGTGAACTGCAGCAGGAACAGAAAAAAGCCACAGAGGAGCGCGAAGCAGAACTTGAGACACTGAAACTTAAGAAAAATCTCTTAGAGCGCGAATGTGAAGAAATACGTGCTTCGATAGCAAAGTATGAAGCTTCCGGGAACACAAAGAATCCGATGGAACCAGAGAAAAACAGTGCGATGGCAGATAACCAGTCTGAGATACATCCAGACACACAAGAGGATATTGCGCAAAAAGATGGCAAGACAAAGAAAACAAATTCGGATTTCTCAGAAAAATCCGGTTATCTTGCAGCAGGGATTATCGTTATTATTGCAATTGTGTTATTATTTTTGAAAGTTTACATAACTCCAACAATTTTCTGGATTTGGGAGACTGTAGCTGTTGTGCTGGCATTATTTTTTGCAATCCGGCAATATGAAAAAAATAAATATCACGCAATAAGCCGGAACTTATCAACACAGTCGGAACGACTGCAAGAACTTAACAATCAGGAAACCGCTGACGCGCAGATACAGCAGGACAGGCAGTTGGCAGACCGCATGTTAGCCGAGTGGAAGGAGTCTTTGCAGGAAAAAGAAAACCGGCTCTTTAATCTGGAAGAGGAATTAGCAAATAAAAGTGTTTGTAGTGCGGCAGAGCGGGAAAGGGAGCAGGACATTCAGGCATTGGAGCTTGCGGCGCAGGAAATCACAAGGATTTCCCAATCTTTTTATGAGGATATGCAGGATGAACTGAATGCGGAGATTTCCAGATATGTGTCCTTATTTACCGCAGGAGCTTATGACAGTGTAAGGCTCGATGAACAGGGACAATTGCAGATTCTTACGGAGGGAAAAGAGGTCAGACCGCAGTTGTTAAGCCGTGGAACGTTAGAACAGATTTACCTTGCGCTGCGCATTGCAGTTGGAAAAGTTGTGACGAGGGAAGAACCACTGCCAATCCTGTTAGACGAAGCATTTGCAATGTATGACGACGAGCGGTTGGAGCAGACGCTGCGCTCGCTTTCTGGATTCGAAAATCAAATATTTATTTTCACATGTCAGACGAGGGAAGCGGAACTGTTATCGAAAATGAACATAGATTATCATTTGATCTGTTTATAGAAATTGGAGTAGATAATTGTGAAACTTAGATTTTCGTTGTGAATGCTGTGAAAATGTGACAAAATTTTCGTTTTCTTTAAGTTTCACAATTATCGATTGAATTAAAGAAATAGACAAAATTCTCCGATATTTACACTATACAAATGATTTTATAGGCAATTGCGAAACTCATAGAAAGTGTAAGAGGAGTTGTGGAAATGTGACAAAAGCTTGAGAAGACACTAGGGAGCGGTCGGTACTTAGAAGGCAGGAATGACCTTAGGTTATGACTGGCTTCTTAGTACCGTTACCAGCGACATGTAGCGAAAGCGTGTCTTCGAAAATTTTGTTACATTTTCACAGCGTTCATAACATAAATTAGAGTTTCGCAATTATCTAACATAATCTTTTACAGGGGGAGCGAGCTTATGTCAATTGCAATCAGAGCGAACCAGAATGGTGCAGAGCAGGCGGCAACGCAGAAATCCGCAGAGAAAAACGGGCGCCAGAATATTGTAAAGTCGGTCAATGCGGGTGGAATTGTGCAGAAGAATAATATACAAAGCCAGATCGAAGCGCGCAGAAACAACGCGAAAAAACAGGCGTTAAAAGTAGTCAGTGATGCATGGAAGTGGGATAATCAATCTGCAAAAGACATTGAGGATATGCAGGGGTTGAAGCAGAGCAAGGTATCGGAGATGAACGATATGTGGGCAAAGATGAAAGACATTGAGAATACGAAAAAGTCTTTGCAGGATGAGTATGGGGTATCGGATGATTCCAAGGAGCAGAAAGATTTAGAGCTTTTAGAAAAGTATCAGAATAACATAAACGGTTCTTCTTATGATGAATTTTCAGATGAGGAGATTGCAAGATTAAAGGAATTACAGAATGCGCCGCTGACGGAATATCAGAAAAAGGTTTTGCGTTTAAACAGCATGAAAGGTCAGGTCAGTGTCGAGGCAGAGCGCAAACAGTATGAAGTGAATGCGCTGACGGCGTCTATTTCGGATGCCACGTTAGAGCAGTTAAAATCAAGAGACATGGAAAAAGCTTCGGATGCCGCAGACGAGATCATGGATTCTGCCAACAAAGAAATCCTTGGAATGTTGATCGAGGAAGGCAAAAACAATGTCGATGACAAGATCGAGGAAGAAAAAGAGAAGGCGGAGGAAGCGGCAGACAAGAAAGAAGAGCAGGACGAGCAGGTCAAAGAGGCGAAAGAAAAGCGGAAAAATCAGGAGGAGATCCTTGAGGGGCAGCAGAGCGCAGATGAACTTGAGCAGGATGTTTCCATGCAGAAACAGAACTTAAGCAAAATGGACGAGGCACAGAAAAATATCCAGAAAATCCTCAAAGAGAAGAATCTGGTCAATGAAGATCTGAAAGGAATCGAGATTGACCTGAATTTTTAAAGGATACATCATGCATATCCGTGGAGAAATCTGGAAAGATTAATAACAGAATCGTTCTGTGGTAAGGCACAATTGTGGTGCCAGCCACGGACAGAAACACAGAGCCGGAAAGGAGTGCATGATGTCAAAAACAAAAAGAAAGAAAAAACATCGCCTGTTCTGGCATTTTTTCCGCATACAGCTTGTGCTCCTTGTGCTTGTGCTCGGAGCAGCAGCCTACTATTTTTACGGTGGCTACGGAAAAGAAGTCGATGCATTAAAGCAGGAGGCAGCGCGCCTTGTCCGGCAGTCGGATGAAAATACCTTTAAAACAAATCAGACGAGCATTGTCTATGCGGCAGACGGCAGCGTCATTTCCACATTAAAAGGGGAAAAAGACTCTTACTATGTTTCCATTGAGGAGATGCCGGTGGATGCAGTGACAGCAATCGTCAGTATCGAGGATAAAAAGTTTTTCAGACACCATGGAATTGATTACCGCGCACTGCTCCGTGCAGTGAAGGCAATGGTACAAAATGGTGAAGTCAAACAGGGTGGAAGTACGATCACCATGCAGCTGGCCCGGAATATTTTTCTGTCACAGGAAAAAACATGGCAGCGAAAAGTGGAAGAGATGTATATCGCAACGGAACTCGAAAAGAAATATTCCAAGAACGAGATATTAGAGTTTTATTTGAATAACATTTATTTTGGAAACGGATACTATGGGATTCAATCTGCGGCGAGAGGTTACTTTGACAGTGATGTGCAAAATCTCTCTCTGTCCCAGATTGCTTTTTTGTGTGCAATTCCGAATAACCCGACACTTTATGATCCGGTGACAAATAAAGACAACGCGGTAGCGAGACGTGACCGTATTTTAAAAAATATGTTAGATGACGGTAAAATCTCGCAGATGGACTATGCACAGGCGGTCACAGAACAGATTACATTAAACCGTCCGCAGGCGCTTGCGAAAAATGATTATGTTGAGACATACACATACTACTGCGCAACAAGAGCGTTGATGCTGCAGCAGGGATTTGTTTTTCATGAGGATTTTAAGACGGATGAGGAACAGCAGGCGTATGAGGACACCTACAATTCCCTTTATAATGAATGTCAGAAAAAGCTTTATACCGGTGGCTACCGGATTTACACCTCGATTGATCTGTCGTTGCAGGAGGAATTGCAGCAGTCGGTGGATGATACGTTATCCGGTTATACCAGTGTAAATGAGGAGGGTGTTTATGAATTACAGGCTTCCGCAGTCTGTATCGATAACGATAATGGTTATGTGCGCGCAATCGTAGGTGGGCGCAGTCAGGATTTTCCGGGCTATACGTTAAACCGCGCTTATCAGAGTTTCCGGCAGCCGGGTAGTGCGATAAAACCGCTGACCGTGTATACACCGGGTTTTGAGCAGAATTATACACCGGATACAATTGTAGTTGATGAACCGATCGAGAACGGACCGAAGAATGCGAATGGCACATATCTTGGGGAGATCACCGTCCGCACTGCGGTGGAAAAATCGGTCAATACGATCGCATGGAAGTTATATGACCAGATCACGCCGGATAAAGGATTGGCGTACTTAAAAGAGATGAATTTTTCCAAGATCAGCCCATCTGATTACCGATTAGCGACTGCACTAGGCGGTTTTACGAACGGAGTTTCCGCATTAGAAATGGCGTCTGGCTTTGCGACAATCGAGAATGACGGATATTACCGGACACCGACCTGCATTGTGAAAATTTTAAATGGCGATGGTGAAGTTTTATATCAGGAAGATGAGGAGTCGACACTTATATATAAGAAAAATGCAGCGCGTATGATGACGGATGTGTTAAAGGGAGTTATCACAACTGGAACAGGAAAAGGTTTGGGACTTGGTGATATGCCATGCGCCGGCAAGACCGGAACAACGAATGATCATAAGGACGGCTGGTTTGTCGGCTATACCCGGTATTATACTACGAGTGTCTGGGTTGGCTATGATATGCCAAGAAAATTACAGGAATTAATGGGTAACACTTATCCGGGAAAAATCTGGCAGTCGTTTATGAACAAAGCGCACGAAGGATTGGAGCCACTCGACTTTTTACCATATGCCAAAATTTCGGATGATCTGCTCCAGCAGCAGGAAGATGAAAACTCGCTTTCGCAGGACAATGAAAGTGAACAGCCGGGAGAAAACGAACTCCAGCAGCCGGAACAGGAGGACAACCAACCTCAACAGCCGGAAGATGCTGAAAATTCAAACAGCGACAACACACCACAGCAGAATCCAGAGGATGAAACAATCCAGCAGCCAGAAATAAATCCTGTGTTGACAGAGAATGAGAAGCAGGAGTAAGAATCCTCATTTTCAAGCCAAAATTGCCATAGAATACAATTGACAGATAAAATTGGAAACGTTATCATAAGGGTAATGTGAGCGGAACTATGAAGGCTTCATAGACGCAAAAATATATGGATTAGGGAGAAAAATCATGAAGAAATACGCATTTGGAGTTGACATTGGGGGAACTACCTGCAAGATTGGATTCTTTGACACCAACGGAACACTGTTAGACAAATGGGAGATCAAGACCAACACAGAGAATAACGGTGAGTCGATCCTTTCTGACGTTGCAAAAGCAGTAGATAACAAGCTTGCGCAGGAAGCAATCAGCAAAGATGAGGTACAGGGAATCGGAATCGGTGTTCCTGGACCTGTTGACAGTCAGGGTGTGGTACACCGCTGTGTAAACCTCGGCTGGGGCGTGGTAAACGTTGCAGAGGAGTTAGGCAACCTTACCGGACTTAAGATCGAAGTCGGTAATGACGCGAACGTTGCAGCTTTAGGTGAGATGTGGCAGGGCGGAGCCAAAGGCTCAAAGGATGTTATCATGGTCACACTTGGAACCGGAGTCGGCGGTGGAATTATCGTTGACGGAAAAGTGGTTGCAGGATTTAACGGAGCCGGTGGAGAGATCGGACATATCACTGTGAACAATGATGAGATCGAAGCTTGTAACTGTGGACAGTACGGATGCTTAGAGCAGTACACATCTGCAACAGGAATCGTTCGTCTTGCAAAGAGAAAGCTTGCAAAATCCTCAGAGGAGACAACAATCCGTGAGATTGCCAACCTTACAGCAAAAGATGTATTTGATGCAGCAAAAGCAGGAGATGCAATTGCAATCGGACTGGTAGATGAAGTATGTGAGATCTTAGGCTCCACACTTTCCAATATCGCCTGCGTTGTCAATCCGGAGATCATCGTGATCGGCGGTGGCGTTTCCAAAGCAGGAGACATCTTATTAGATAATATCAAAAAACATTTTGTTGAGACATCCTTCATGGCATGCCGTGATACTAAGTTTGCATTGGCAGGACTTGGTAATGACGCTGGTATGTATGGATGTGTTGAGATGCTGTTGGATTAGAAGATTTGTTACCATTGTCACAGCGGATACGGTTGGATTGTTATAAATAATGAGAAACTGTCGTTTTTGGAATTGTGAATCACAAAAACGGCAGTTTTTTTGTTTGCAGGAAATATCCGACCACTTACCATTTTATTTTTACCGCTTACAGAAAATGTGTTTACTTATGAAAAAAGGTTCGATAGTATATAGGAAGTTACAGAAAGGCATGGGTATTTATGATGAATGAACAAACGTATAAAGTCCTTCCGGTCATCCGCCGGTTGATGACAAACTTATTTGAGCGTGATAAAAAGCAGCTTCCGCGTATTCTTGTATACACGGCCGTGGCGGGAATCTATCCGTTTCTGGCGGTGTTCCTTCCGAAAATCGCAATCGGTATTCTGGAGCAGGAGAACACGGCAGCAGCACAGCAGCTCATCGCAGCCATGTGTATTTATCTTTGCATTGCGGGTGTGCTCGGCTATGCAATGAGCCGTCTGCAGCACATCATCGAATCCAGAAACATGCGTATGCGTATCCACTACATAGGAGACATTAACGCAAAAACCATGAAAATGGATTATAAGTACGTGGAAGACGCTTCCTTCTGGGAAAAAAATGAGTGTGCGATGAATTCCTGCAACAACAATCAGGAAGGCATAGAGGGAATGCTGAACCATTTGTATAAAATCCCGGCAAATGTTGTGACAATTCTCGGAATGGTCATTTTAGCGGCTGGTTTAAGTCCTGTGATCCTCGTGGCGCTGATTGCTCATGTGTTTGTCACAATGTGGGTTTCGAGACAAAACCACAACTACCGTTATGCGAGAAAAGAGGAGCTGGCAAAGCAGAACCGGAAAATCAATTATTATTACAGGACAACACATGATTTTACGTTTGGAAAAGATATCAGGATCTACAATTTCAGAGATCGTATTTTGAAAAACTATGAGGCAGAGATTGATACACTTGTGACACTTGTAAAAAAACTGGAACGACATGAATATTTGCTCAGTCTGGCAGGAATCGCAACACTGCTTATCACCAATCTTCTGATGTATGGAATTTTAATTTATCAGACACTGCATGGCATGCCGATCAGCAGTTTTACCATGTACATTTCCCTCATCACAACGCTGCTTTCCTCTATGTTAAAGCTTGGTGAGGATACCGCTTTTCTGCAAAATGAGGGACAGTATGTAGGCGATGCCTTCCGGCTGATGGACGAGCAGCTTACCGATACAGATAAGGAAAAAATTGCGATCACAGATACTTTGGAAATTGTATTTGACCATGTTGATTTCAAATATCCGGGCAGCGAAGTCTTTGTATACAAGGATCTGAATTTTACGATACATAAAGGAGAAAGGCTTGCGATTGTCGGCGTGAACGGCGCAGGAAAAACAACGCTGGTGAAGCTGATGACAGGTCTTTACGAGCCAACGGCAGGGCATATCTACATCAATGGAACAGACAGCACAAAATTCAGAAAAGAAGATTTATATAGTCTTTATTCCGCAGTTTTTCAGGATGTCAATGTGCTTGCAGTTCCAATTCGTGAAAATGTGGCTGGAACAGACAAAAACGTGGATGATGCGAGGGTACAGGAAGCATTGGAAAAGGTTGGACTATGGAACAAGGTAAAAGGCTTTTCAAAAGGCTTAGACCAGATGATGTTAAAGATAGTTGACGAGAATGGAACAGATTTTTCCGGTGGAGAGAGACAAAAACTGTCGATTGCCCGCGGACTGTACAAGGATGCCCCGATGGTCATTATGGACGAGCCGACAGCGGCACTGGATGCGCTTGCGGAGGCAGAAATCTATGAGAGCTTTGGCAATATGGTAAAAGGAAAGACTGCCGTTTATATTTCACATCGTCTTGCCAGCACGAAGTTCTGTGACAAAATTGCTCTGTTCGACAGAGACGGACTGAAAGAATATGGAACACACGAGGAACTGATGAACAAAAAAGGGGAATATTATCATATGTTTACCGTGCAGGGAAAATATTATCAGGAAAATTCCAGCATGGCAGGATAAATAACTTTATTTTAGAGAGCGTGAGAAAATGAAAAAATTAACAAGTTTTTTAAAGCTGGCGTGGCAGGTGTCACCCGATTATATTGTGATATTGGTTCTGCAATCTGTGACGACTGCGGCAAAGCTTTGGCTGAATATTATTCTGCCTAAATTTTTGATCGATGAGCTGCTTGGAGCAAAAGAGATACAGATGATCCTGCTTTTTGGAGCACTTATCATTGCAAATAATGTGGGAATGACCTGGCTAGAAAAGCTGTATAAGCGTCTGACAGAAGTGAAAAAAGAGGCAATGCGGCGCAGAATGACAGAGCGCATGGCAGAGAAAATTATGAATCTGGAATATTCTTATCTGGAAGATCCGTATTATCTGGACTTAAAAGAGCGGGCAGTATTTGCTGTTGACAACCAGAATGCGATCGCAAACATTGTAACCTGCGTATCGAAAGTTTTCTCCGGAGCAGTGACACTGATCGGGCTTTTAGCAATTATCGTTACATTGGGACCGGTCATGATTCTGGTGCTTGTGGCGGGGATCACTGTTATTTTGATTTTGTATAAAGGAATGTCCGATATGCTTGTTAAGGTGACGGAGAGCGTCATACCGATCAACCGCAAATTCAATTATTATTTAAATCTTGGAGCGGATAAACAGTATCAGAAAGACATTCGTTTATATCAGATGCAGGATATGATCATAAAAAAGACCGCAGAATTTACAGATGAAACCTGTGACCTGTTTGATGAGATGTATAAAAAAGAGGGAAGGGTTATGGGTGGAATTAATGTGGTCAACGATGCGATCGCTGCAGTCTGCTATGTGTATGTGGGACTGCGCACTTTGTCAGACCGTTTTGGAAGCAGAATTTCTATCGGTTCACTGACCATGTATGTATCTGCGGCAGTTAATTTTTCCACTTCGGTTGTAGAATTTGGAACTGCGGTCGTAGAGATGCTGCAGGTATTGTCTTTCTTAGATCCATATCTGGAATTTATGAAATTGAAGGAGGAGACAGTCGAGAGCGGAAAAGAGAAATTTGCCGGTCCGGTGGAGACAATAGAATTTTCCAATGTCACATTTACTTATCCGAAAGCAGAGAAAGCGGTATTAAAAAATATTACGTTCTCGATTCAAAAAGGAGAAAGAATCTCAATCGTCGGTTTGAATGGTGCAGGAAAATCGACGCTGGTGAAGCTGATCTGCCGGATGTATAAGGCTGACAGCGGCGAGATCAGGATTAATGGAAAAAATATTTATGACTATGATTATATGTCCTATATGAAGGCAATTTCCGCAGTATTTCAGGATTACAGACTTTTTAACTTCACGATAGCAGAAAATATCTCCTGTCAGGAAAAAAATGTAGATACGGAAAAAATTAACCGACTGATCGATGAGGTAGGACTTCGTGAAAAAATTGACAATTTAAAAGACGGAATCAACAGCCGTTTTGGAAAAGAGTATGAGGAAGACGGAATCGAGATGTCCGGTGGTGAAGGACAGAAGGTTGCAATTGCAAGAGCACTCTATAAGGAGGCTTCACTTGTGATTCTTGACGAGCCTGCAAGTGCCTTAGATCCGATTGCAGAGGCAGAGATTTATGAAAAATTCAACAGCCTTGTGGAAGATAAGACAGCCATTTACATTTCCCACCGGATGTCCTCCGCGGTATTCTGTGACCGCATTTTGATCATCGACGGTGGAACGGTTGCAGATTTTGACACCCACGAGAACCTGATGAAAAAGACTGACAGCCTATATTACAAGCTGTTTCACTCACAGGCAGAGAATTACAGGGTGGAAATGGCATAGAAAAATTATAAAATGAAATTGGAGAAGATAAATGAGTGACAAGATAGTTGTCTGCATCGGAAAGGGCGGACAGAGAGATATGGCAGAGTCCTTTGCAAAGCGGACAGGTGTGCCAATATTAGATAAGCCGGGAGAGAATCTGACCGTTCTATTTGATGCAAAAGGCGTTTCGCTGACCGGGTACGGACTGACTTATCAGGGAGATTTTGAAGGCATGCTCCACCGGGTAAGTGACGGCAGACTTGCGCATGAAATGCTTGTGCGTGCAGCGAAGACAACAGAGACAGATTTGAAAGGAATTGATGCGACTGCCGGAATGGGTGAGGATGCTTTTTTACTTGCCGCCTATGGATATGATATGACATTGTATGAACAGAATCCGGTAGTGGCGGTATTATTAAAAGACGCCCTGCGCCGTGCAAAAAAACATCCGCAGTTAAAAGAGATCGCAGCCCGTATGAAGCTGGTCGAAGGAAACAGTGTGGAGGAGTTAAAAACCCGCGTGGATGCGGTAGATCTGATCTATCTTGATCCGATGTTTCCTGGCAGACAAAAGTCTGGACTCATCAATAAAAAACTGCAATTGATCCAGAAACTTGAGCCGCCGTGCTCGGATGAGGTCGAATTATTTGAGGCGGCGATTCAGGTAAAGCCTTCCAAGATTATTGTAAAACGCCCGCTGAAAAGTCCGTTTCTTGCAGGTAAAAATCCAACCTATGAGCTGAAAGGAAAAGCAATCCGGTATGATTGCTATGCGGTGTAAAAAAGTTTTGGATATTTTTTTACTTTTTTATTCCGTTTTGGCGAGGTGGCTTATGCCTCAGGCTGACTACCAACTAATTTTCTCCATAAAAATAATGTCGTTTTTAAAAGAAAATCAGCACTATTTTAGATAAGCTTCATACTTTTTCCCTTTCAACCGTCTTCTTTCTATGTTATCCTATAACTATCGCGTTAATAAAAAGCGCCCAAATAATGGAGGTTTTTACATGGAGAAGAAAACAGCGTTCAAAGATCTTTCGAAAAAAGCAAAGGTTCAATATATCTGGGATTATTACCGCTGGCATATCATTGTTGCCATTTGTCTTGTGGCATTTGTGATTTCAATGATCGTGCATTATGCTACTTATAAAGAAAGTGCCTTAGACATTGTAATGGTTAATACTCTCAATCCTTATGAAGAAAGTATTTCTTCCACGGATGAGTTTTTCCAGCAGGAGAAATTTACAGATAAAGAAGAAATTTCGGTGGATACCTCTATCACTTTTTCTGAGGATGACAACTATTCCACGAATTATTACAGTGACCAGAAGCTGACATTAAAACTTTCTGTTGGTGGAGCTGACATACTTTTTGCACCGGAATTTGTGTTCCAGCAATACGCGGATGCCGGAAGCATGATGCCGCTTACTGATTTTCTGACAGAGGCTGAATTGGCGCTATATCAGGATGCAATCATCTATGCCACAGATTCCGAAACAGGCGAAACGCTTCCGTGTGGTCTGAAGCTTACCGACAACCAATGGCTTTCGGACAATGGCTATTATACCGGAACGGTCTATCTCGGCATTGCTTATGCGACAGACAACAAAGATAATGCTGTTGATTTCTTTCATTATGTTTTAAACTAAAAAGTAGTCATTCAATGCATAGAATACGCTTTGAATAATATGGAAAATACAAAATAAATATTGTAGCTAACCTACGCAAGTGTGATTTTTCACACTTGTTTTTTTGTGAAAAATTACGATAGCAAAAAAATAAGGAAACCATTGATTTTTCAAGGTTTCCTCATAAAAAGAAAAAAGCGGGTGATGGGGTGCTAGGTGCCAGTGGCACCTGCTTAGCATCGACCGAAGCGGAGCGGAGACCGAACCGCAGGTTCGATTCACATCACCATCATAGATTGAAAATAAGCAACAAAAAAAGCGGGTGATGGGAATCGAACCCACGTATCCAGCTTGGAAGGCTGGTGTTCTACCATTGAACTACACCCGCATAATGCCCAGTTCCGGAATCGAACCAGAGACACAAGGATTTTCAGTCCTTTGCTCTACCAACTGAGCTAACTGGGCTTGTTGCTCACAACAAAGTTTATTTTAAAGGAACGAACCTTTATTGTCAAGAAAAAAATGAAATTTGCGAAAAGACAATTTGCAGAAAAGTAAAGGAGTATGTTCGCACCTGAATTATATTAGCATGTACCTGAGCAGCGGAGTGCCCAGGTACTGTCTAAATAGTCTCCATTACTTTTACAAATACGGCAGAATATCTTCGCAGTAGCAGCGCAGCACCTCGCCGACACTCCATGCCTGTGCATAGCAGCCGCGAGGATTATGAGGTGCATTTCCGTCAAAAATCTCGGAGATAGAACCGATACAGCCGGAGTCCGTGAGGTGTTTTCGAACAGGCTCTAACATAGAAAGTGCATTTGCAGCAGCCTCGGCAGAATAGTGGTTCACCTTCATATAGGCACTGAAAAATCCTCCGAGCAAAAATCCCCAGGCGGTTCCCTGGTGATAAGCGGCATCTCTTTTTGCGAGCGCACCGCAGTAAATTCCGTGATAATCCGGGTGATCAGGGGAGAGGGAGCGCAGTCCGCAGCCAACAAACAATTCTTTTTCCACAAGGGAGACGACCGCTTTCTCCTGATCCTCAGAGAGCAGGGAAAATGGAAGGGATACCGCATAAATCTGGTTTGGTCGGATGTGGTCATCCGGCTCGTCACCGTCTACAACGTCGAAAAGACACTGGTGGGAGGCATCCCAGAATTTCTGGTTGAAAGAATCTTTTACCTGTGCGGCGCGGCTTTCATAAGCAGAAGCATCTTCGCCAAATTTTTCACAAAGAGATTCCATAATTTTTAAGGCGTTATACCAGAGTGCATTGATCTCTACCGGTTTTCCGTGACGCGGCGTTGCAACCCAGTCGCCGACGCGGACGTCCATCCACGTAATCTGGTCTAAGCCGCTGCCGGCATGGATCAGTCCGTCATCTTCCATATAAATGCTAAAGTCAGTGCCGTTTTCATAAGCAGCGATGATCTCTTTTAAATGAGGAAAAATCTGTTCTTTTACAAAAGATTCAGCCTCCTTGCACGGATTGTAATTCAGGTACTGATATACTGCGTAAAAATACCAGAGGGAGGCGTCCACGGTATTGTAAAGTGGCGGCATATTGTCATCCGGGAACATATTCGGTACGATCCCGTGATGAATGTATTTTGCAAAAGTCAGAAGGATTTCTTCCGCTTCTTTAAAACGCTTCGTGCACAGCGTCAGCCCGGTAAAAGCAATCATAGTGTCCCTGCCCCAGTCGGTAAACCACGGAAGTCCGGCGAGAACCGTCATCATTTTCGTGGATTCGCGGTAAGTCAGAAACTGGTCGCTGGCGAGGACAAGCTGATTCGCAAAGGAATCCTGATATCCGGCATTTTTAAAAAGGTTTTCGTGGTAAGCAGCATTTTCCTCTAAAATAGCAAAGGCTTCCTCAGAGGAAATATTGTCAGGGCGTTCCGTAACAACACCGATACTGCATAAGACAGAAAGCCGTTTCGTGGTGTTTGCGGGAACGGTGACGGTAAGATCAACCGGGCAGTAATGGCTGTCAAGTCCGGCGGTCTCCAGGTCTACCTCGATCTGTAGCTGCATATCCGTATCGAAAACCATTTCGCGCTTCGAGAAAGTTCCCTCACTCACCTGAAAACGAATGGCAATGTCCTTATTTTTTTCCGGGACAAGATAAAATGTGTTTTTCTCCGCAAATGTGTCAAAATGCAGTGTGTCAGGGGTGCTGCTCTCGCTGTGCTCGCGGTAGTTAAAAAGCGGAGTCAGGGTAAAAGTACAGTCACTGTTTCCGGCGTTCAGCTCATAAGCGACGGCACAGACATTTTCCTTTCTTTTCAAAGTGATATGTTTCTGAAAAGAAAAATCGTCTGCCTGATAGCGGTAGTGCACGCTTCCGTCGTAAGAAAAATCGGTAAGATATTTCTGACCCTCTGTATAGGCGGTTTTCCCGGAAGTGAGATGCTGTGAGGTTTCGAAGGATATTTTTTTGCCATTTGCCACGACAGCTTCATTGATCTTGGAAAAAACGAGATAGCGTTCGATCGGCGCATGAAGGCTTGCAATAAGATAGCCCTGATGCGTGCGGCTGTGCGCGCCGATCAGGGAGCTTCCGGCGTATCCGCCAATGCCGTTTGTGAGCGCCCATTCGCGCCTGATCCCTTCGCGGAATGTTTCCCAGTCTTTTTGGGTATACTGATATGTGATCATTTGAGTTCCTCCTAAACGAAAAAATGCGAAAATTTTTATAAACTTATTTTACATGATAAAAATGAAGTTGTATAGACAAAAAAAATCATATATAATGAATGTTACGGGTCACTGAAACGAAGTATAGCAGTGACCGTTCAAAGCTTTGGTTTGGAGGAAATTTATTATGCAGGAAAAATTAGTTATTGTTCCGAAAAAAACTACCAGTGGACATAAAGCAGGGATGATCATTTTCTTTGCGCTGACTTGTCTTAGTTTAGTTTGCTGTATGTTTGTGACACCGATTATTTTTCTGGTGCCAACCATTTTATTTGGAGTAATCTGGTATCTGTTCGCATTTCGCAGTGAAGTGGAATACGAATATACATATTATGATGGGGATTTAAAGTTTGCAAAGATCAAGAACAAATGCAAGAGAAAGAAAATTGCCTATCTTAGTATGGAAGATGTACTGACGATCGCACCGAAAGGGGACCGCAGCATTTACAAATATGAAAACGATAAATCGGTTGCCTATAAGAATATTGCATCCGGCGATGCAGATGCAAAGGTTTATGAAGCTGTCTGCAAGGGCGAGAATGGAATTACAAGATACGAATTTGAGCCTGACGAGGATATGTTGGATGCCATTATGGTAAAATATCCGAGAAGCGTGATAAAGTAATCGCAGATTACTTTGCAAAAAATACTGTGGCGTATAGCTGCGCAGTGGAGGAATTATGTTAGAGTTAAAAAACATCACCTATGAAGTAGATGATAATAACGAGAATAAAGAGATTTTGAAAAATGTCAGTGTTACGATCGACGATCATTTCGTGGCGATCACCGGACCAAACGGCGGCGGAAAATCAACACTTGCCAAGATGATCGCAGGAATTATCCGGCCGACAAGCGGACAGATCCTGTTAGACGGAGAGGACATCACGGATCTGGATATCACAGAGCGTGCAAAAAAAGGAATCAGTTTCGCATTTCAGCAGCCGGTTCATTTCAAGGGACTGACGGTAAAAGATCTTATTACGATCGCAGCCGGCAAGGAGATGAGTGTCAATGAGATCTGTGATATTTTATCAGAGGTAGGTCTTTGCGCAAGAGAATACATTGACCGTGAGATCAACGGAAGCCTTTCCGGTGGTGAGTTGAAGCGTATCGAGATCGCTATGATCACAGCGAGAGGAACAAAACTTTCCATTTTTGATGAGCCGGAGGCAGGAATCGACCTTTGGAGTTTTAACAGCCTGATCAAAGTGTTTGAAAAAATGAGAGACGAGATCAACGGAACAATCCTGATCATTTCTCATCAGGAGCGTATTCTTGACATTGCGGACAAGATTATTGTGATCGCAGACGGACAGGTGCGCAAGGTCGGAACAAAAGAGGAAGTGCTGCCGGAACTTTTGAACACGGCACAGACTTGTCAGACTCTGATCGATAAAGCATAAGTTATATCATAACAACGAATTACATTTGTAATAAAATGTTTTTAAAGAATGGAAGCTGTAAACAGGCAGCAGGAAAATGAGGAAGAAACATGGATTTAGTACAGAAAAATTTATTAGAGCAGGTGGCTGGACTGCATGAGATTCCGGAGGGAGCATACAATATCCGCGCCAATGGGAAAAAAGCGGCACGAAACACCACTGCCAATATTGATATTGTCTCAAAAGAGGACAAGGACGGAATCGACATCATCATCAAACCGGGAACGGTCAATGAGAGCGTTCATATTCCGGTTGTCTTAAGTGAAAGTGGATTTCAGGAATGTGTATACAATGACTTTTATATTGGCGAGGGCGCAGATGTCACAATCGTTGCAGGATGCGGAATCCACAACTGCGGAGTCGACACTTCAAAGCATGAGGGAATCCATACCTTTTATTTAGAGAAAAATGCAAAAGTAAAATACATTGAGCGTCATTATGGCGAAGGCGACGGAAATGGTGAGAACATTATGAATCCACAGACCATTGTGCATTTAAAAGAAGGCGCCCATATGGAAATGGAGACAACCCAGATCAAGGGAATCGATTCGACAGTCCGTATCACTAAGGGCGATCTTGCGGACGGAGCTTCTTTAGAAGTGCATGAGAAGATCATGACGCACGGAAAACAGTATGCCAAAACAGATTTTGCAATTGATATGAATGGTAAAGACTGTAGCTGCAATCTGGTTTCACGTTCTGTCGCAAAGGGCGAATCTAAACAGGAGTTTTTCTCCATTATGAATGGAAACGCTGCCTGTGCGGGACACAGTGAATGTGACGCTATTATTATGGATCATGGCTGTGTGACAGCAAGCCCGCAGCTTACCGCGAATAATATTGATGCGAATCTCATTCATGAGGCAGCCATAGGCAAGATTGCAGGTGAGCAGTTAATCAAACTTATGACACTTGGACTTACGGAAAAAGAAGCCGAGGAGCAAATCATCAACGGATTTTTAAAATAACAGACTGCCATAGCAGACGACCGAAAAATGTTTGTCTGTTGTGGCTTTTTATATATTCCAACGACCTGAATTTAAGGTTCGTAATCGACAATCATACATCATATAGAAAAGAGGGAGCGCGCATGAAGTTTTTTCATTTGTCAGACCTGCATATTGGAAAGCAGTTACATCATTATAATATGATCGCCGAGCAGCGGGATATTTTAAAAAAAATTGCAGCATTGGCAGAGCGTGAAAAGCCGGATGCAATTCTGATTGCCGGTGACATTTACGATACGCCGGTGCCGTCAGCAGAGGCGGTATCTGTTTTTGATGAGTTTCTCACCGCATTGAATAATCTGAAACCGGAAGTGACCGTGTGTATCATTGCCGGAAACCACGACAGTGCGAAACGAATTGATTTTGCGAGCAACATTCTGGCAAAGCACAGGGTGATGATCGCAGGCATGCCGCCGGTCACGCCTGAGGAACATCTGAAAAAGGTGTGCCTTTCGGATTCATATGGCGAGGCCTGCATCTATCTGCTGCCTTTTGTGAAGCCTTCCTATGTGCGGAATCTGGGCGCGGAGGATGTCACGACTTATGATGACGCAGTGCGGCTTGTCATAGAACGGGAGAACCTTGATACCACAAAGAGAAACATTATCGTAAGCCACCAGTTTTACACCGCCGCAGGAAAAGAACCGGAAACTTCCGATTCCGAGATCCGCATGGTGGGCGGCATTGAAAATGTGGATAGCGCAGTGCTTGGAGTGTTTGATTATGCAGCGCTCGGACACATTCACAGAAAACAGAAAATGGGGCGTAGGCAGAACCGTTACTGCGGAACACCATTACAGTATTCGGTAAGTGAGGCTTCCGACGAAAAGACAGTGACTATGGTGGAACTTTTGGAAAAAGGAAGCGAGCCGCAGATCACAGAACTGCCGCTTACGCCAATGCGCAGGGTGCGCAAAATGACCGGACATTTAGAGGAGATCTTAGCAGCTGCAACAGAAGAAAACTCTCATGATTATGTGAGCATCACACTGACCGACGAGGTGGAAGCTTACCAGCCAAAAGAAAAGCTAGAACAGATTTACGATCACATTTTAGAAATTAAAATAGACAATGAGCGGACAAGAAAAATCTTAGAGTTTTCTGAGGAGGAAGTGGAGAGCTTAGATCCCTATGACGCATTTGTCAGCTTTTTTCAGGAGATGAACGGGCGGGCAATGACAGAGGACGAGGACAGCATGATCCGCACTGTGATCAATGGAGAGAAGGAGGTGACAGAATGAAGCCTTTGAAGCTTACCATGTCGGCGTTTGGTTCCTATGCAGGGGAAAATGTGATCGATTTTACCGGGCAGCAGCAGGGAATCTTTCTGATCACCGGAGACACCGGGGCAGGAAAAACAACCATTTTTGACGCGATCACCTATGCGCTTTATAATCAGACAAGCGGTGGCGAGCGAAATGGAAATATGATGCGAAGCCAGTATGCGCTGCCGGAGACGGAAACGTATGTGGAACTGGAATTTTCCTATCGGGGACAGACTTACCGGGTGCGCAGAAACCCGGATTATAAGATTTCCAAAACATTGAAAAATGGAAAAGTGAAAGAGCAGAAAGTGGCGCACAGTGTGGAGCTTACCATGCCGGACGGCACGGTTTTTCCGGAAAAGAAAAATGCCACGGATGCCAAGATCGTGGAGATTTTAGGACTTACTGCGGATCAGTTTTCGCAGATCGTCATGATCGCACAGGGCGATTTTTTAAAGCTTTTGTATACAAAGTCAGATGAGCGGAAAATGATTTTTTCCAGATTATTTAAAACTGATATCTATTGGAAAATTCAGGAGAACCTGCGGAGAAAATCGTCGGAAATGGACGAGCGTATTCAGGAAAACCAGAGGGCACTTGAGCAGGAAAAAAGCAGGATCATCACGCCTTTTGAGGAGGAAGAACTGCCACTGGAAGAACTTGTGGAACGCCTGAAGGAACTTGTAAAAGAGGCGCAGAAAGAGCAGAATCTGCGCAGGGCGAATGTGGAGGAAGTCAATAAAAAAATCACAAAGTATGACGAGGTGAACAAACTTTTTGTTTCCTTGGAACAAATCTGCCAGAGGGGAAAAGAGTTAGAAGCCAGACAGACGGAATCCAAAGACCGCAAACAGCAGATTGAGGATGCGTTGAAGGCAGACAAAGTGCTGGCAGTTGAGCAGCAGAAGCTCAGACAGGAGCAGGCGCTCAGACAGTCGGCACAGGCAATTGCCAGAATGGAAGAGACACTACTTCGCGATCAGGAGAAGTTAGAAACACTCCGGATGAAATTGCAGGAGGCAGAGGAGCAGCAGAAAAAAGAGACATCGGATACCCAGAAAAAAATGCTCACCTTAGAGCAGTCGTTCCCGTCGTATGAGATACTTCAAAATGCATTGCAGGAAGCACAGCAGGCAAAATCTGCATGGGAAGAATTAAAAGAGAACGGTAAACAGACCTGTGCGCAGAAAGAGGCGGAGACCGCAGCGTTAAAAGAGCAGCAAAAGCAGCAGGAAGCAGCCGTATGTAAGGCAAAGGAAAAGTGGGAGAAAACTTCCGTTTCTGCGGTGGAGGCTGCAAAGCATTACGAGCAGATGTATGAGATCTTTTTGACGGAGCAGGCTGGAATACTCGCACAAAATCTGAAAGCGGACTGCCCTTGTCCGGTTTGTGGTTCGCTCATTCATCCAAACCCGGCGAAGCTCTCTGACCACGCGGTAACGGAGCAGGAGGTAGAGCAGGCGAAAAAGGCGAGGACGACAGCGGAGGAAAAACGTGACACGGCGCATACTGCGTTTGAATCAGAAAAGGCAAAACAGCAGGAACTTGCGCAGCAGGTAGAAAAAGGGGAGGCAGATCTGCTTCTTGCACAGACCATTGCAAAACAGCAGCTAAAAGAAGCGGAACAGACATACACCAATCTGCAGAAGGCAGCAGAAAAGATTCAGGGCGAACTTGTGTATCCTTCTCTTGCTGAGGCAAAAAAGCAGTATGACGCAATGCAGAAGAAGATCGAAGCTTCAGAGCGTGAAATGGAAAAGAAACGGCAGAAGGTAACGGAACTGTCAGAAGCAATCAATACATTAAAAGGACAAAAACTGTCCGAGGAAGATAACGAAAAATCAACGCAGAAAGAAGCAGCAAAATCGGAGAAAGAATATCAAAAAATTCTGGAAAAATCCGGTTTTGCCTCGGAGGAAGCCTATCATCTTGCAATCCTGCCGGAGCGCAGCAGACTGAGATTAGAGCGGGAAGAAAAAGAGTACGAGACACAATGCCTAAAACAGCAGAGTGAGCAGAAGCTTTTGGAAAAACAGGTCAGCGGAAAAACTTTTACAGATACGACTGAGCTAAAGGAGCAGTTAAAGGCAGAAAAGCAGACGTTAAAAGAGGCAGAAAAAAGATATATCGATCTTCACACTGCTTATGAGAATGACAAGTCTGTGCTGCAGAACAGTGCTGTTTATCTGGAAAGAGGAAGGCAGTTAGAAAACGAAGATCAGGTGATCAAAAGTCTGTCAAAAACGGCAAATGGACGGCTTTCCGGCTCTGCCAAGATTGATTTTGAGACATATATCCAGAGACAGTATTTTAAACAGATTATCCATGAGGCGAACAAGCGGCTCTTGACGATGAGCAATCATCAGTTTATCCTTAAGTTAAAAGAAGAGGCGAACACAGGAAGAAAGACGAATGAAGGACTCGACCTTTCTGTTTACAGCCTTGTGACAGACAGCGAGCGGGATGTGAAAACGCTGTCCGGTGGGGAATCGTTTCTGGCGGCGCTTGCAATGGCACTGGGACTTTCAGATATTGTGGAACGAAGCGCTGGGGCAATCCACCCGGATATGATGTTTATTGATGAAGGTTTTGGCTCGCTGGATGCCCGGTCAAGGCAGCAGGCAATCGAGGTGCTGAACAACCTCGCCGGAGACAGCCGCATGGTCGGCATCATTTCCCATGTGACGGAGTTAAAAGAACAGATTGACCGGAAACTTGTGGTAAACCGCACAGATAAAGGAAGCAGGGCGGTCTGGGCAGAGTAAGATGCTGCATATTGGAAAAATAGAAGAAAGCAGGAAATAATAACATGGATGAAATGCAGAGACCAATCGGTGTATTTGATTCCGGCGTTGGCGGAATCAGTGTGCTCCGGGAATTGGTGGCATTGATGCCAAATGAAAACTTTATATTTTATGGGGATTCAAAAAATGCCCCTTACGGAACAAAGACTTTAGAGGAGGTTCGAAGCCTTACGTTATCTGACGCAGAGTATCTGATGAAACAAAATGTGAAAGCGCTGGTGGTTGCATGCAACACAGCCACAAGTGCAGCCATTCATATTTTAAGGGAGAAATATCAGAAAGAGATTCCGGTCATTGGAATCGAACCGGCATTAAAACCTGCGGTATCCGTAAGAGAAAATCCGAGAGTCCTTGTAATGGCAACGCCTATGACTCTGCGTGAAAAAAAATTTTATGACCTGATGCAAAAGTTTCAGAATCAGGCAGAGATCATTTCACTGCCATGTCCGGGACTTGTAGAATTTGTAGAGCGTGGGGAACTTTCCGGAGAGGCATTAGAACAGTATCTGCAAAACCTGTTTGCACCGCATTTGGCAAAAAAAGTGGATGCGGTCGTGCTTGGCTGTACCCATTATCCGCTGGTGAGGGAAACCATTCAGAAAGTACTTGGTTCTAATGTAGCAGTTTTTGACGGCGGCGCAGGAACAGCCCGTGAGACGCTTCACAAACTAAAAGAGTACGGACTTGTGACGGATTCCGTACAGCCGGGAACCGTACAGTTTTATAACAGCACCGGGGATGAGGCAATGATTCGGTTAAGCCGGTATCTGTTAGAACATGTGTAACGATTCAGAGCCAAGGCAATTTTTATAAAGTTTGCGTTGTTGTGTATAAAAAGAAGAATATAGGGCAGAATAAGATTATACAGATAAGTGCATACAATTTAGAACGTTTTTAAGAGAAATATTCGAAACAGAAACCAATAAAATATTAACGAATTATAAAATAATTTTTTTAGAATTTTAGAAATGTTTTCGAAAACCGACATAATTCGTACACATTTATTTTGTATATTAATACTATCAACAAGAGAACAACAGACAAGCACTTGTTGATGATGTAAGCATCGAAAGTTCATGCTTACTAAAAATGCCAATTTTCCTTTATATAGATTAACATTTTCATAACTAAACTCCTCGAAAAAACAGTCCGAAAGGGCTGTTTTTTCATTGTGGGAAAAATCTACAAAAACCATATCTTTTCATTTGTAGAAGAAATACTGACAACTCCAGCCTGAAGAAGTGACATGACATCCTCTTTGTCAGAAACCAGACCGCCAGCAATGACCGGAACAGTGGATAATTTGCAGATTTTTGCAAGTACTTTTGGCATAAGGGCTGGCAATACTTCGATCAGATCAGGCTTGGCGGTACGAAGCTGGTGCTCAATATTCGCATAAGCCATAGAATCAATCACAAAAAGGCGAAGGATTGTATACAGACCTAATTCTTTGGCACGCTTGATCAGAGCGGGTTTTGTGGTGATGATTCCGTCTGCCTGTGTATATTTTTTTATAAAATCAACAGCAATCTCCTTGGAACTAAGCCCGGTGATCAGGTCAATATGAACCATTGCGATTTTCCCGGAAGATTTTACCGTTTCTACAATATCTGGAATATTGCAGATGTCTCCATACAGGATAAAAATGACGCGGCTTTCACTTGTGAGACATTTCTTCAAACCGTCATCATCCTTAATGGCTGCGATGATCGGGGAATCTTCAATTGCTTCTTTGAATTCTTTTTTCATAAGAAATTACTCCATTTCGTTTTTATCTATCTATAATTATACAGCAATATTTCAAAGCGTAAAGTAGGCATGTATAAGCGTCCTCTCACAAGTTATTCATAGCGTAAATGAAAGAAAAACGGTATGAACAAATATTATTTTCTTTGTGAGCTATGGAGATAGGATTCTAATAATCTTGGGAAGCCACTGCTTCTCAAGATTGTTGTTTAGAAGCCTATCGGAATGTCCAGCGAACAGAAACATAATATTTCGTTTATACCGTTTTTTCTTTTCATAAACCTATAAAATCATGACTTGTGAGAGGACGCTTATATCTGCCCTTCACAACCTATAAAAGCACTGCAGAATCTGCGACACTACGCTAGTGAAACTCCGGTTTACTTTGCAGCAATATTTTTTGCGGCAACAACATCAACGCCGGTTCCGGCAACATCAGAAAGCACGACATCCCCAATTTTCACAGGAGCGGTGATAACAACATCACGCAGTGCATTGGCGCAGTCAAAAATCTTGGATTTTGGAATGTCGCTGGCTGTTTTGACATTGACCATTGGTGATACGCCACCCTGCACGCGGACGGTGGAGGTCACGATACGTGTTGGATTTGTAACTTCTTTTCTGGCGTAAGCATCGCCTCTCGGACAGGTGTTTCCGGTAACGGATACGACATCGGTGCCGTTCATTGTAACAGTAATGGAACATCCGAGCGGACATCCAATACAGGTAAGTTCACGAGTTGTTTCGCTCATAATTACGCCTCCTCAATTTTGATTGTAATTTTACTTAAATCAGGATATTCGCCCAGTTTTTTCTTGTCTAAGATGACCTGTTCCATTTCACCGGGAGCCATGACCGGGCGTTTGCGTTTGGAAATGAGCTGGTCGTCAAAATAGGTGGCAATGGCGCAGTTTTTATAAACAGCACCAACACGGAAACGAACGGTTAAGGTGTCATCCATTTCTGTCGGGCGGATGTATTTTGGAACAGTGTAACGGACACCATCGACCGGAAGTATCTCAACAATTTTTGCATCTTTTTCTTCACCATTTTTAATATAATTTGCTGCATTTTTTCCGGCGGCAGATGCTTCCTGGGAAACATAATCTACCAGATCATGAACGTGAAGCACATTACCGCAGGCAAAGATTCCCTCGATGTTTGTCTCTAAACTGTCATTTACAATTGGACCAGAAGTTACCGGGTTTAAGGCAACACCGGCACTTTTACTAAGTTCGTTTTCCGGAATCAGGCCACAGGAGAGCAGCAGTGTATCACAGGTATAGCGTTCTTCTGTGCCCGGGATTGGTTTGCGGTCAGGACCAACTTCAGCGATTGTAACTGCCTCGACACGGTTTTTACCTTCAATATCAACGACGGTGTGGCTTAATTTTAATGGAATGTCAAAATCATTCAGACACTGTACGATATTACGTTTTAGTCCACCGGAATATGGCATTAATTCAGCAACAACTTTGACTTTTGCACCCTCTAAGGTCATACGGCGTGCCATGATAAGACCGATATCACCGGAGCCTAGGATGACAACTTCTTTTCCCGGCATATAGCCTTCCATATTGACAAGGCGCTGTGCGGTACCGGCAGAGTAAATTCCGGCAGGGCGGTAGCCAGGGATATTTAAGGCACCTCTGGAACGTTCACGGCAGCCCATGGCGAGGATGACTGCTTTTGCCTGAACTTCAAACATACCGTCTTCGCGGTTCATGGCGGTTATTTTTTTGTCGGAAGAAATATCCATGACCATGGTGTTTAACTTGTACTCAATGCCGCGTTCTAAGACCATGTCGATAAAACGGGAGGCATACTCCGGTCCGGTCAGCTCTTCCTTGAAGGTGTGGAGACCAAATCCATTGTGGATACACTGATTTAAAATTCCACCGAGTTCTTTGTCGCGTTCAATAATTAAAATACTGTCAATACCGTGATCTTTTGCGCTTGCAGCAGCAGCAAGTCCGGCAGGACCGCCACCAACGATAACTAAATCATATGTATTCATGATTAAACCTCCTTATTATATCCGACTACAATATTGGAACCAACACCGTTTTTGGTAATGTCAAACATACTCATTGGAACTTCACGCTCTAAGATCTCCATGGTTCGTGGAGAGCAGAAACCTGCCTGACAGCGTCCCATACCGGCTCTGGTACGGCGTTTTACTCCGTCTAAGGAGCGGGCGCCTAATGGGCGGTGAATGGCGTCCATAATCTCGCCTTCGGTGATCATCTCACAACGGCAGATGATATTGCCGTATTCCGGATGCTCTTTGATGAGTTTATTTCGTTCTTCCGGTGAGAGGGTATCCGGGCGCAGGATTCCTTTTCGGGTTCCGACGAAATCCGGATTTTTCTCTAATGGGAGAATTGTTTTTACAATATCAGCGACCATTTCAGCGATAGCAGGTGCAGAAGAAAGACCAGGAGATTCAATTCCCGCAACATTGATGAATCCTTTGGCATCTTCGGCTTCTCCGATCACAAAGTCGTCTCCGTCCTCGTGTGCACGAAGTCCGGCAAAAGAGGTGATGACCTGACGCATTGGAATATTTTTTACACTTCTTGCTGCGGTTGCAGACAGAGAATCAAGTCCGGCAGCAGTCGTATTTATCGCTTCTTTGTCGCTCACATCAACGGCGGTTGGTCCGACTAACAGATTTCCGTGAACCGTCGGGGTGACGAGGACACCTTTTCCCATTTTGGAAGGAAGCTGGAAAATGGTGTGTGAAACGTGGGTTCCGGCGTCTTTGTCTAACAGACAGTACTCACCTTTCCGGGCAGTGATGTGAAGTTTTTTCTTGCTGACCATGTTATTTAAAACATCAGCGTAAACGCCGGCGGCATTGATCACTACTTTGGCTTCAAAAATTTCCGGCTCTTTTGTATCCGTGTGAACTGTGGAAATCCGGTAAAAATCATTGCATTTTTCAATGGTATCAACCTGTGTGTTTAAGAAAAATTTTACACCATTGGTGCAGGCATTTTCCGCAAACGCCATTGTCATATGGAATGGGCAGACGATTCCGCCGGTAGGAGCAAAAAGAGCACAGGTCACATCATCACTCAAATTTGGCTCCATTGCGATCAGCTCCTCACGCTCAATAATGCGAAGATCCGGCACACCGTTGGCTTTTCCTTTTTCTAAAAGTTTTTCCAGACCGCTTCGATCCTGGTCTTTGGTACAAACTACGAGAGAACCATTTCGTTTAAAAGGAATGTCGAGATCCCTTGCAAGTTCATCCATTAAAAAGTTACCTCTGACATTTAATTTTGCCTTGAGCGTACCTGGTGTTGCGTCAAAACCACCGTGGATAATGGCGCTGTTCGCTTTGGAAGTGCCGTTGCACACATCTTCTTCACGCTCAATCACGCAGGCATTTACCTGATATCTGGAAAGTTCTCTTGCAATTGCACTGCCGACAACCCCGGCGCCAATAATTGCTACATCATAAATCATAATAATCCTCCTTGTTTTCCGTAGGAAAATGCGAACCCTCTGGTGAGCAGAGGATTTAGCCTCCCTTGTTTTACAAAGTAAACAAAAAAAGAGCAAAGAAACAAGACGACTTTCATCGTCCTATTACCTTGCTCATGTCTCTCGGTAAGTTATTAACTTAATTACATTATAACATGAGATGAAAAAAGTGCAACGGAAAATTTCAAAAAATAATATAGTGTCAGCAGATAAAATCAACTATAATAAGAACAGGAAAGCCAAAAATGGGGTGAATCACATGGCAAAATCGGAAAAACAGAAATTAAAACTTCTATATATCATGCAGTGCCTGACGGAGAAAACAGACGCGGAGCATGCAGTGACCACGCAGGAGATCATTGATTATCTTGCATTGCAGGGCATTACTGCGGAACGGAAAAGTATTTACACAGATATTGACCTTCTGATCGACTATGGAATGGATATTGTAAAAAATCCGGGGAAATCGGGCGGGTACACGTTAGTGAGCCGCCGGTTTGAACTGGCAGAACTGAAATTGTTGGTAGATGCGGTGCAATCCTCCAAATTTATCACAACAAAAAAATCAAGAGATCTGATCGGAAAGCTGGAAACACTTTGCAGTAAATATGAAGCGGGTCAGTTACACAGACAGGTAGCTGTGACAAACCGGAATAAGACGGTCAATGAAAACATCTATTATAATGTCGACATCATTTACAATGCGATCGCGGAGAACGTGAAAATACAGTTTCAGTATTTTGAGTGGGATGTGAATAAGGAAATGCAACTCCGCCGGAATGGAAAAGTATATGAGGTGAGTCCGTGGCTTTTGACGTGGGATGATGAAAATTATTATCTGATCGCCTACGACAGCGAGGCGGGGATCATCAAGCATTATCGCGTGGATAAAATGTTAAAAATCGAACTTTCTGTGGAGAAAAGAGAAGGAAAAGAACAGTTCCAGCATTTTGATATTGCAGCTTACTCGAAAAAAACATTTGGAATGTTTGCAGGAAAAGAGGAGACCGTCACACTGCGATGCGACCGTTCTTTAACAGGCGTGATGATCGACCGGTTTGGAAAAGATGTTGCGATGAGAAAAATTGATGAGAACACGATCCAGGCGAGAGTGAATGTAGCGGTGAGCCGCCAGTTTTTCGGCTGGATCACTGGCTTGGGAAATATCGTGAAAATAGAAGCTCCGGAGCGGGTGGTGGAACAATACCGGGATTATCTTGGCGAGATTATCGAGAGATATTCATAATAATTCAGAGCAGAAGGAAACATAAATCGGACATGAAAGAAAAAACATATCAGATCGTATTAGACGGCATTGTTATTACCGTGACCAAAAAACGGATAAAAAATATGTATCTGCGCATCAAAAAAGAGGACGGCAGGGTTATGATCTCTGCGCCGTATCAGATGAGTGATCTTCGCATCCGCAGATTTGCAGAGGAGCGTATGCCGTGGATCAGAGAGTATCAGGAAAAGTATAAGCAGATAAAGAGGCAGCAGGACGAAAAGCCAGCACTAAGCGAAGCTGAAATACGCCGGAGAAAGGTCCTGTTGAAAGCAGCAGTGGAAAAATTAATTCAAAAATATGAGCCGATCATGCATGTAAAGGTATCCGGTGTGACGATCCGGCAGATGAAAACGCGCTGGGGCTCCTGCAATGTGAAAACACATCATGTCAATGTCAATCTGGCGCTCTATGAGAAAGGACCAGAGTGTCTGGAGTATGTGGTGATCCATGAAATGTGTCATATTTTAGAAGCAAGTCATAATAAAATCTTCTGGGGATATGTGGAAAAATATTGCCAGAATTATAAGGCAATCCGGGCAATATTAAATGAAGAAGGTGTATAAATTATGAGAATGAGCGGTTTAGAACCTGAGTTTGTCAGCAGAACAATTAGATAAATTGATTGGCTGTGGCATCATACTCATAATCAATGGATTTTAATTTTGTTTCAAGTGTGGTGCGGTCTAACTCAAAGCTGTCACAAAATGCATCCAAAGTTGGGAAAAAATCCCTTAATTGCGTATTGACGTAGCTTAAGAGCATGACCGGATCATTTGGTAAATTCTGGCTCATAAAAACTCCTTTGTATTGTTTGCTTTAGTTTTTTTATTAGGAATCAGTACTGTTGTTATCCTAAAACAGAAGTAAAATTGTGTCAATACATTGGTTATGGTATACTTTTGCCGGAGCTGGTTTTACAATTATCAAGAAAGAAAGGAATACAAAAATGGCAAATTGTGATAGCTGTGTATATAACGTTTATGATGATGACGACGAATGTTACTACTGTGAGGTAGATATGGATGAGGATGATGCTGCACGTATCATGCAGGGACATTATAAAGAGTGTCCCTACTACCAGAATGATGATGAGTATGCGGTGGTACGTCATCAGATGTAAATGGTGAGATTACAGAAATTGTAGTGACTCAGGGAATGGGTAATGGCATGGGAGACGGTCAGCCGGGCGACAGCGCTTCCGGGGTTGACAGTTACGATGCAGCGACTGAATACACAGAAGATACCGAGGTGGATGGAGAAAGCTATTCGTCCACCGGAACGGATGAAAATGCAATCCTCGTTTCAAACGGCGCAACTGCTAGCTTGAAAAATATAACCGTTACCCGCATATCTTCTGACAGTACCGGAGGGGATAATTCCAGCTTTTATGGAGTAGGAGCGGCAGTGCTCACGACAGACGGAACGTTATATGCATGGGATCTGAACGTGGAAGCAGAGGGTGCCAATGGTTCTGACTGTACATTTACAGCGGATGATCAGGATATGGAAGGCGCAGTGATCTGGGACAGCATCAGCCAGCTTGATTTTTATATGACAAACGGCAGCACATTGACGGGTTATTTTGCAGATGATGAGACTTTCCGCAGATTTTAGCGGAGCAGCGATGCGTGAAGAGTTAGATGAGATAATTAATGCAAAATTAGATGCAAGAGAAGAACGTGGTCGAAATGAAGGAGAGAATGAGGGAAAGCGAAAAAAGGCAAAGAATCTTATAAAAATGGGAATGCCGATAGAACAGATTGCGCAGGCAGTAGAAGAAGATATCAATGTTGTAAAAGAGTGGATAGCATAATAATATATAGTTTTTATACCCCAAAATCTTCGCAGTATTCAAAACTTGAATATTGCGAAGATTTTTTTCTCTACAGGAAATTACAATATTCCTATAAAGATACAAATATGTCATAAAATCTGCATTTTATGAAAAAGATGATTCCAAAAACAAGAATATGATATGCTATATTCGATTTAAAAGACAAGGAGAGCAAAAAGTGAAAAAACAGGCGTTCAATCCATATCTGCCACAACAGGAATATATACCGGACGGCGAGCCGTATGTGTTCGGAGACAGAGTATATGTGTACGGATCTCATGACAGATTCAATTTTCCAATATTTTGTGCAAATGACTATGTCTGCTATTCTGCACCGGTGGATGACTTGTCAGACTGGCGGTATGAAGGTGTGATCTATCGGAAGAATCAGGACCCGAAAAATAAATTGGGACTTCGGTTATTGTTTGCGCCGGATGTCGCAGTGGGATGTGACGGAAGATATTATCTTTACTATGCATTTGATTTTATGGGAATTATGGGCGTTGCAGTGAGCGTCGCACCGGCAGGACCATATGAATTTTACGGACATGTGCACTACAAGGACGGCACCGTCTGGGGAAGAAAAAAGGGAGATTCGTTTCCGTTTGATCCCGGAGTGTTAGTGGATGATGACGGAAGCGTATATCTGTATTCCGGATTCTACACACCGGTTCCGGCAGGCGCAACCGGGTTTCATAAGCTGAAAAATGAAGGTGGATATGTGCTGGAACTGGAAAAAGATATGGTGACGATCAAGACACCGGAGAAGCTGTTATTTCCGAAAAAAGGAGAGGGAGCTTTTGCGGATCATGAATTTTTTGAGGCCAGTTCCATTCGGAAATATGATGGAAAATATTATTTTGTCTATTCTTCCAGGCACAATCATGAACTTTGCTACGCAGTGAGTGATTCACCGACAGAAGGCTTTGTATACAAGGGAACACTGATCAGTAACGCTGATATTTTCCCGGCAAAAGGCATGACGGAAAAAGATGCAAAGAATTACATTGGAAACAATCATGGAGGTATGCTTCGGTTAAAAGATCAGTACTATATTTTTTATCACAGGCAGACAAACCGGAATTCCTATTCCAGACAGACCTGTGCAGAAAAATTAGTCTGTGATGAAAATGGAGATTTCCTTCAGGCAGAGATGACAAGCTGTGGCTTGAATGACGGACCATTGAAGGGAGAGGGCGTGTATGAAGCAAGGATCGCCTGCAATCTGTGGTCAAAAGACGGAGCCGGAAGATATGACGTTGGAAATCCAGGAAAACTGCTAAAAGAACATCCTTACATTACGCAGGATAAGAAGGATGGCGATGCAACAGCCAGACAGTATATTGCGAATATGAGAGACGGGGCTGTGGCTGGATTTAAGTATTTTGAGATTACAGATCAGACGGAGATTGGCATTTGTTTAAATGGAAACGGGAATGGAGAAATGCTTGTGTCGAACACTGCTGATTTCAAAGAAAGCGTTCATATTCCAATCAGTGTTTCTTCGCAAAAATGGCAGTATTTTAACACAGAGTTGTCAGAAATACATGGAAATGCAGCACTTTATTTTAAGTATGAAGGAGAAGGAAGTATAAACTTCTTTCAGTTTGAATTAAAGAGCGAGGCGAATCTATGGGACAGCAGTGACAGGATATGAATGTTTGTGGATGGCATGGACCAGCAATGAATATTCACAGAACACCTTTCTCTGGTCGAAACTTTGAATATTATTCAGAAGATGGTGTGTTTTCTGGATATATGGGAGCATCAGAAGTTGCAGGTGCAAAAGAATACGGAATCCATTGCTATATTAAGCATTTTGCTTTAAATGATTCAGAAGGCTTCCGAAAAAATGCACTTTGCACATGGACAAATGAGCAGGCGATGAGAGAGATTTACCTGAAACCATTTGAAATTTCTGTAAAAGTTGGTGGAGCTTCTAATGCAATGGATGATCGTAACTTTAAGACACCAGGCTGGGTAAAGGGTATTGTTACAGCAGATGTAGTAATTATAATATTACTTATACTTTGGGAAGTAATGACAATCCGAGCTTATAGAAAAAATTTGAAAGAAAAAGAAGAATAGTAGAAAATAAAAGAGCTGGTGCAGATTATTGTTATAGTCTGCGCTGGCTTTGTGCGTATATTTCTAACAAACGTTTGCGAAAAATATCTCTGCCAGTGATGAGTTTAGGACGATCATTGTGATACAAATAGCATTTCAAACTTATTTAAGTAATATGATATAAATAAGCTTGATGGGTGATTCATATGAATTATAAATTTTCAGAAGATTTGAAAGCTATTCGGGAAATATTAGATCTTTCGCAAAGTGAGTTGGCAGAGCAGATAGGCGTGCAGCAGGTAACAATTTCGAGAAACGAATTAGGAGAAACGGAACCGTCGAATAAGCTTTTGGAAAGTGCATATTCCTATGCATATAAGAGAAAAATAAAGATAAATAAATTAAAAGAAATGCTTTGGAAGGAAGATCTGGGCACAAAAGAAAAGTTATTGTTTCATGGAGCAAAAAATGAAATTAATGGAGAAATAGATGTTCATCATGGCAGAGAAAACAATGACTTTGGGCAGGGATTTTATACAGGGGAAAGTTATAAACAGGCAATATCGTATGTTTCAGATTATTAATTCATTTATCGCGGGGGAACTTACAGATGAACAATGCAAGCCTTTTCAAAAACCACCGGTTTTGGCATTACTTAAACCAGTGGTTTTTTCTGAGTATAAAAAGACTGCAAAAATATCCCCCCCACAGGCTTACATCCAGCGTCGTTCCATGTTAGATTAGTACAAGACTGATAAATCCGCTTTCTTTTGCACATGCAAAAAAAGTGGAAATAGAACAATGAACGATAAAGCAGGATACAAAAGATGTTAAACGAAGTGGAATCATACTGGAGCCGCCGGGCAGAGAGCTATTCGGAGGTTGTCTGCGGGGAATTGGATCATATCAATGAGATCAACTGGATGAATGTCATATTGTCCCAGATTCCGGAAGAAAAAAATATAAAAATTGCAGACATGGGGACCGGTCCGGGATTTTTTGCAATCGGACTTGCGAAAAGAGGCTATGCGGTGACAGCAGTGGACTACACGCAGGAAATGTTGATCCACGCCATGCAAAATGCCGGAGAGCATGTTTCTAAGATCGAATGGATGCGGGGCGATGTACAGAACCTTGAGAAAATGCAGGATGCGTCTATGGATGTGATCGTGACGAGAAATCTGACATGGAATCTGGAAGAACCAAAGAGGGCATACGAGGAATGGTACCGTGTGCTGAAAAAGGGTGGTATCCTTTTAAATTTTGATGCAGGGTGGTACAACTATCTCTTTGATGACAGCCTGCAGGATGCATACGAAGAAGACCGGAAAAATGTCAAGGACGCTGAGGTTTTTGATTTCAATGAATATGATGAAGCGTATAAAATGGAGGAGATTGCCAGAAAGCTGGAACTAAGCAGTTGTGAACGTCCGGCAGAAGACATGCGGATGATCCGGGAAGCCGGATTCGAAGAAGTACAGGCGGATCGTGAGGTATGGAAAAAGGTCTGGGATGATGTAGAAAAAATCAATTTTGCATCGACACCGCTTTTTATGATCCGCGCGGTAAAATAGGGAGAACACATGATAAAAAAATTGTTACTTGTCATAGGAAAAGCAATGATTCTGATCATTGGAATTACGTTTCTCTCCTTTTTGCTGGTTTATCATTCACCGGGGGATCCGGCAACAGTGGCATTAAAAAAATCCGGTATGCGTGTTTCGGAGGAGGCACTGGAATTAAAAAGAGAGGAACTTGGCTTAAATGATCCGTTTCTGGTGCAGTATGGAAGGTGGTTTAACTCCTTTTTTCATGGAAATCTGGGGGATTCTTACAAGACAGGAAAACCGGTAACTGAGGAACTTTATAAAACGATTCCGGCGACACTTCTTTTGACGGTAACAGCACTTGCATTGACGATGTTACTCTCTTTTCCGATTGGCGTCTTATGTGCAAAATATCAGGACAGGTGGTTTGATAATGCAGTGCGTTTTGCCACGTATCTGCTGGCATCTATCCCCTCTTTTTTCTTAGCACTCATGTTGATGTACGGATTATCCATGAAACTAAAACTTTTGCCGGTGATCGGTTCGGTCAGTGTGAAAGGAATCATCATGCCTTCACTTGTGCTTGCACTGACACTCTCGGCGTGGTATATCCGGCAGATACGCGGAATCGTGCTTGGAGAGCTGGAAAAAGAATATGTGATCGGTTTAAAATCCAGAGGCATTGCGAAAAACAGGATTCTTTTCTGCCATGTGCTGAAAAACTGTATGCTTCCGATCATTACACTGCTTGGAATGTCTTTTGGCACGCTGCTTGGCGGCTCTGCCATTGTGGAAACAATTTTTTCGTGGCCGGGCGTAGGAAGACTTGCAGTAACGTCAATTGGCGCGAGAGATTATCCGGTCATTCAGGCGTATGTCGTGTGGATGGCACTGATATATCTGCTGATCAACACAGCAGTGGAACTTTTGTGCCAGCTATTAGATCCAAGGGTCAGAAGGGAAAAGAAGGTACGATGAAAAAACTGGACGTAAAATTTAGGGCAAGCATATGGTTTCTTGCAGTGCTGCTTATTATCCCGCTGATCGGACCGTATCTGATCCGGCATGATCCCTATGCAGTCAATATGAAAAGTGCGTTTCTGGCGCCATGCAGGGAATATTTATTTGGCACGGACAATCTTGGGCGGTGTGTGTTCTGCCGCATTATTGCAGGAAGCAGAACGTCTATATATACAGCGTTTATGATCGTTGGGATTGTCTTTCTGGTTGGAACGCTGATCGGGATTCTGGCAGGATTTTCCGGCGGGATTTTGGATGAGGTTTTGATGAAAATCACGCTTGTGTTTCAGGCATTTCCGGCGTTTGTGCTTTCCATTGCGATAGCAGGGGTCTTAGGTGTTGGTCTGTGGAATGGCGTGATCGCCTTAAGCGCGGTGTACTGGACGACATATGCGAGACTGGCAAGAAGCCTCGTGGTATCCATGAAAAAAGAAAATTATATGTATGCGGCAAAAATGAATGGTGTACCACTGCACCGGATGATATCTGCGTATATTTTGCCGAATATTATGGGAAACATGGTGGTCACGGCCGCCATGGATATAGGAAGTGTCATTTTGAGTATGGCAGGACTTTCGTTTCTGGGACTCGGCGCAGCAAGACCTACCGCAGAGTGGGGTGCTGTTATGAGCGAAGCAAGAGATTATCTGCAGAAGGCACCGTGGATCATTGTTTTTAACGGAATCGCACTGTTTGTAGTGGTGACCGGGTTTCAGTTGTTTGGAGACAGACTGAGTGATTTTATGAATAAAAAAAACATAGGTAGATAAATGTAAAACTTCTATTTAGGTTGTAAGGATTGTGAAGAATTAACAAAATATAGGTAATTTAAGCATAGGAGAATATTTAAATGAAAAAGAAAATAGTAAGCGTAATAATGACAATATGTATGTTTGCAACCCTTGCAATGGGCTGCGGCGATACGAATACTGGCAGCCAGACGGGCGTGACAGGAACAGAGGCAGAAGGGCAGACTACACAGAATGTTGCAGGTGACTGTGCAGATCTTATTTTGGGTGCAACAACCGGATTTTTCGGTGCGGAGAGTCTGGATGTGGCGTATAACTGGGACGGCTGGATCATGTCGATTTATGGAATCAGTGAAAATTTATACCGTCTGGATGAAAATATTGTTCCACAGCCTTGGATCGCGGAAAACGTGGAGACACCGGACGAAAATACCTGGGTGTTTACGATCCGTGACGGAGTGACTTTTTCCAATGGAAAAACAGTGGATGCCGAAGCTGTGAAGGCATGCTTTGAGCGTACTTACGAAATGAATGAAAGAGCAGATTCCACTTTAAAGATCGCATCCATGGAAGCAGACGGGATGCAGTTTACAATTGTGACACCGGAACCGAATCCTACACTTTTAAATGATCTGTGTGATCCGCTGCTTGGTATCTATGATGCCACAGAGGAGCCGGATGCAGAACTTGGTGTTTCCTGCACAGGACCTTATATTGCGACTTCATTTACTGCAATGACCGATGTGAAAATGCGTGCAAATGAGAACTACTGGGGCGGTGAACCGGAAGTGGATACCATAGAATTAAAAATTATTGATGACCAGGATGCGCTCGATATGGCACTTGCAAACGGCGAGATTGATCTGATCGCGCAGGAAACTGCAAACGGAGCAGCCAAGTTCACAGACACATCCTTATATACAACGGATACAGTCACAACAACAAGAGCGAACTTTTTGAATTTTAACCTGAAAACAGAAGGGCTTGATGACGTCGCAGTGCGTCAGGCAATTAATTTCTGTATTGACAGAGAAGGATTTGCTGAGGTTGTCTATCAGGGATTTGCCACACCTTGTTATGGAATTTATCCGGAAAATCTGACGTTTGGCGGAACAGACGGATTAAATCTCACAGTGGACTCCTACAGTCCGGAAAAAGCAAAAGAACTTTTAAAAGAAGCTGGTTACGAGGACACAGACGGCGACGGGATTCTTGACAAAAATGGTGTGAATCTGTCCTTTAAGATTCTTACCTATAGCTACAATAATAACTGTATCCAGCTTGCGGATATGCTGCAGGCAGAGCTTTCACAGATCGGAATTGACCTTTCGATTGAGACAATGGATGTGCTGGATGATTCCCTCGCAGCAGGCGATTATGACATTGCAATTTTAAATTACGCAATGGCTCCAATCGGAACGCCTTCCTATTTCATAAACATGCTGTTCACAACCGGAGCAAGCAACAATTATGGTGGATATTCCAACGACAAAGTGGATGCACTTGCAGCAGAGATCGGGGTGACAGCCGATACGGACAAAGTGGATTCCCTTACGAAAGAATTATCCCAGCAGGTATTAGATGATAATGCTTTTGCGTTTGTGGCAGACCAGCAGCTTATTTTCGTGTATTCGAACAAAGTAAAAGGTGTGCAGATCAACCCGACGGAGTATTATCTTGTGACGAATACACTGAAGGTTGACTAAGGCACATGGCTTCGGACTGAAAAAAGATCGTCAAATACGGACAAATCAGAACCTTAAGAAGATAAAATCAGCAGAATACAAAATAGAAAAACACAAAACAGAAAAACGGAAGTGTGTAATATGGGAGAGAATCTGATCGTAGATCATCTGAAAGTAACATATGGGGAAAAGCTGGCAGTGGATGATGTCAGCTTTTCCCTTTCTGACGGAAAAATATATGTGATCGTCGGGGAAAGCGGTTCCGGTAAGACGACATTGCTTAGAACAATAGGCGGACTGCTGAAGAACGAGGGCAAAATTGTTTCCGGGGAAATTAAATTAAAAGAGCAGAATCTCGCGCATCTGTCCGAAAAAGAATGGGGCAGTATCCATGGAAGCAGGATCGGATATATTTTCCAGAATCCGGAGCAGTCGCTAAGCCCATTATCGAAAATTGAAAAACAATTTCTAGAATGTGGAAAGGTAAAAACAGAATCAGGGCAGCAAAAAATGTCAGTCCTCAGTTCGGACAGAAGGAAGAAAGAAATTTTGACAGAGGCAGAAGCACTTCTTGGAAAGCTTCGTTTTGAGAACCCAAAACGTATCCTGAAATCCTATCCGTTTGAATTAAGCGGCGGTATGTGCCAGCGCGTTGCCATTGCGCTTGCAATCATGAATCATCCCGATCTGCTTTTAGCAGACGAGCCGACAAGTGCGCTGGATGTGGCAGCACAGGATATGGTGATTGAGACGCTGCTTGCCCTGCGGGAAGAAACAGGGCTTTCCATACTGCTCGTCACGCACAATATGGATGTTGCCTGCAGACTTGCAGACGAGATTGGCGTTATGTATCAGGGCAGAATCATTGAAGCCGGTTCGCCGGAAGAAATACTGCATCACCCGAAGGAGGCTTACACAAAGAAGCTGATCGATGCAATCCCGAAGATGCAGGAAGCCGGAACAAACAAAGGAGAGGGAGCGCTGCTTCGGGCAGAGCATTTGAAAAAACAATTTCATGGAAATGCAAAAGACAGCTATGCGGTGCAGAATGTCAGCTTTGAGATTATGCCGGGAGAGTGCCTGGGGCTGATCGGTGAGAGCGGGAGCGGAAAAAGTACGATAGCCAGAATCCTGACCGGTATGCTGCCTGCAACAGAGGGAAGTGCATATTTTGAAGGAAAACTGATTGTCGGAAAGAAAGTTCCAAAAGACGCGAGAAAAGATATGCAGATGATTTTTCAGAACCCGAAAACATCTTTAAACCCTAAGATGACGATCGGGCAAAATCTGGAGGACGCTCTGCGTTATTATGAAAAATTACCGAAGACAGAGCGGAAAGAACGGTGTGAAAAAATATTGGAGCGTGTACATCTTCCGCGGGAATACAGTTTTAAATATCCAGATCAACTAAGCGGCGGCGAGTGTCAGAGAGTCTGCATCGCAAGAGCACTGCTAAGGCATCCGAAACTTTTGATCTGCGATGAGGCGACAAGTGCGCTGGATGTGTCGGTGCAGAAAGAAATTGTGGAGCTTTTAAAGCAGGTGCAGAAAGAGGAACATATGGCACTGCTTTTTATCTCTCATGATGTGGCACTCGTAAGCAATTTCTGTGACAGGGTTATCAGGCTTTCTAACGGAGAGATTACGGAGCCAGATGCAGGTACTTTACTATTTCCCTTGAAAGAGTATAATTAGAATATTTTGAAACACAGCAATTCAAATCTCCGCTTCAAGTAAGCGAAATGGATCAATATTTGAATGACAGAAGAACGAAGGAAGTTTACATAATGAATAACAAGACAACATTAATGACAGAAGGAAGCATTACAAAAAATATTTTATTTTTCTCAATCCTGCTGTTGACATTTGCAGATCCGTTGATGAGAATGTTTACTGCGGATGACGCGGTTGTGGCAGTTGGAAAAGCAGCAATGCGGTATTTCTGTCCGTTCTACTTTTTGCTCAGTATTCTGCATGGACTTGCCGGAGTGGTCCGGGGAACCGGAAAGACGATTCCGCCAATGGTCGTGCTGCTGGTATCTTTATGTTTGTTCCGTATCGTGTGGATTCAGTTTATTCTGCCATTCTTTACGACGATTGACGGAATTTTTATGATCTATCCGGTTTCGTGGGCGCTTGGTACGGTTTTAATGATCTTATATACATGGAGGGGAAAGTGGTTAAATCAGCATTAAACCACACTTCCAGAATTGACGATTCCGGCAGAAGGAGTGGGTGCGGCAGAAGCGGTGCTGTCACAGGCAGTGGCATCTGTGGTGCTCATATCTGCGGAAGCGTTTAGTTCAGCATTCATCTGGGCTTCCATTTGCTGCAGTTCACTCATCTGCAGACCAACGTAGGAAAGGTCAATAGCGACAGCGCCGTTTGCAGTGGAACTGTCGCCATGCTTATAATCCATGGTATTTTCCAGATATTTCATGTCGGCTTCGTTGATCTTGTCGCGTTCTTCGTTGCGGTGCATACGGCGTTTTCGGATAATCTCCTGATGTCTGGATTTCTCTTTCTGCACCTGCTGAATCTCCTCGGCAGCCATTTTTTGTTTCAGGTCGTTTTCTTTCTGATGAACGCGACGTTTTACTTCTGATTTCTGCTGTAATTCTTTTGCTGATTTTTCACGTTCGTATTTCCGCTGCAAACTTTCTTCCTGTTTCAGATTCGATACCTTGGACTGGGCGCATTTGACCATTCTTTTTGCGTGGGCGAGGGCAATCTCAACTTCGCTGTCATCATATTCTCCAGTTTTAAGACAGCGTTGTAGATTATTGACCGTGCTTTTGGCTTTGTAAAGCGCCGCAGAAGCAGTCCGCGATTTTGTGGCGCGCAGAATCTGAGAAGATAATTGCTTTGCATTGTAGTTTAAACTTTTTTTTGTTTGCGACTTCCCTGTGCAAAAGGAACTGACAGTGGAAGCTCCGGTGCTTTTGGTGTTGACAGTAGCATTGGAGAATCCATTCATCGTTCCGGACAAATAATTGTTAACGGTTAAGTTCATCTTTATTTCCTCCGTGAAATAAAACTGACGACATGATGTACCAGGCACAGTTTGATATAATGACCTGTTTGAAAATAAATGCGCCTGTACATATTTATAATTTATAATTTATATATCGGCAGGGTTGGGGAGTTTGTTCAGTGCATTATGAAAGAACAAATGTTTGCTTACACTTCCTAAATGTGATAACATTTAGAAAAGATAATTATCGTTTGGCAATATGATAATTATGCTAAGGATTTTAAAACGGTAGAAAAGGATATGTTATGGATATCAAAGACTGTATTATATATGAAAAAACAATTCCTGCGCACCCGGCAGTGTACGACGATTTCCCGGAAAATCTTCTGCCGGAGCTTGGGGATTATCTGAAAGAACATGGGATTGAGAAGTTATACTGTCATCAGGTAGAAATGTTTGAAAAAGTCACTTCCGGAAAGAATGTCGTCATCACTACCTCGACAGCAAGTGGCAAGACGTTAAGCTTTCTGCTCCCGGTTTTGCAGGATATTTTAAAAAATCCGCAGACGAGAGCTATTTTTATCTATCCGACTAAGGCGCTGGCGGCAGATCAGTATCGTGCGATCAAGCCTTATCTGGAATATTTTGGAAAAGACCGCATTGCAGCGGGTGTATACGACGGAGATACGCTGGTCGCAGAGCGAACGAGAATCCGGCAGAGTGCCAACATCATATTGACAAACCCGGAAATGGTAAATGGAGCGTTTCTGCCAAATCATAGCAAGTATGGGTTTGATTTTATTTTTTCCAATTTAAAATACATTGTGATTGATGAGCTGCACACCTATCGCGGAGCGTTTGGCTCGCATCTGGCAAATGTGTTCCGCAGACTTTCGCGGGTATGCCGGTATTATCATTCCAATCCGCAGTTTTTGTGCAGTTCGGCAACGATCGCAAATCCTGTGGAGCTTGCAACCGAAATCTGTGGAAAGCAGTTTGAACTTGTGGATAAAGACGGCTCGCCTTCGGCAGAGCGTGGATATTATCTGATCCAGCCGCCAAAGATTATGGGCAAGGACGATAATTATTATGGTCAGGTGCGTATTACGACAGTGGCGGCAGAACTTTTGCCGGAACTTATGGATGAGGGGAAGAACTTCATTGCTTTTACAAAATCAAGAAAAAATGTCGAAATCGTTTTAAAGGAGACACGTGATCATCTAGAGGCAGAGGGATTCCTTGGAACGCATAAGGCAGAAGAAGTGTCCGGCTACCGTGGCGGTTACACACCGGTCGAGCGAAAACAGATTGAAAATCAGATGATCTCCGGAGAACTGATGGGACTTGTCTCCACGAACGCGTTGGAGCTTGGAATTGATATTGGAAAAATCAGTACCACCGTTTTAGTCGGCTATCCCGGTACCAGAGCATCGTTTTGGCAGCAGACAGGGCGCGCAGGAAGAAGTGGAAAAAAGAGCAGCAATTACCTGATTCTGGATAACCAGCCATTTGATCAGTATATTGCGTTAGAACCGGACTGGCTGTTTGAGGGCAGCAGCGAAAATGCAGTGATCGATAAGAATAATCTGATCATTGAACTGGCGCATATCCGGGCAGCGGCGGCAGAGATACCGCTGACGTTAGATGATATTTCTTTGTTCCCGGATCTTGGAGAAGCAATCCCGGTATTGCTCCGGGCAGAGGAATTTTCCAGTTACAATGGCAAATTTGCATGGTCTGGCGGAGAATTTCCGGCAGGTGATTTTTCCATGCGCAATATTGATGAAAAACGTTACAAACTTTTACATAAAGACAGTGGCAAAGAGATTACAGAAATGGATGAAAGCCAGGCGTTCCGCGAACTTCATGACGGTGCGGTCTATATGCATGACGGGGTGGCTTATCAGGTAACAAAGCTTGATCTTGAAAGCAGAACTGCTTATGCAGTACCTTTTAATGGAAATTATTACACAGTCGCAGCAGGGGAAGCGAATGTGAAGATTATCCACGAGAGTAAGAACAAACCGCTGGCCCGCACGGAACTTCATTTTGGAGATGTCAATGTCAGTGACTATGTTTACATGTTTAAGAAAATGCAGTTCCACAACCACCAGAATCTCGGATATGAGCAGCTTCCGAAAGCACTTTCCAAGGATTATGACACGGAGAGTACCTGGATGCGCGTGCCGGAGAATGTAGTGAAGGTTTACCGTGGGCTGATTCAGGTGAACGAGAATACAAAACAGGTACGCAGCAATTATTATGAGGGTGTCTGTTTTGCCCTGAAAAATGCAGCCAGAATGGTGACGATGACAGAGCAGGAGGACATTGGTGTTGTGACTTCAAACAATGCGCTGGAGCTTGCATTTGACACCAGTTCGGATGTGGATATTTATTTTTACGATAAATATGTTGGTGGACTTGGTTTTTCTGAAAAAATATATGACAAAATGGACGATATCATCCATAATGCAGTGAAGCTTGTAAAAGGATGTGGCTGCAAAGACGGCTGCGCAGCCTGTGTGGGTGATCACAGACTTGACAAGCAAATGGTACTTTTTGGCTTAGAAAATCTGCTTGAACACTGGGATGTTCCGATAGATGTAAAAGTGGCAGAGTATGCACCGTCCACCTTCCGCAGAAAAGAGTTTTCTTTTGAAAAATTAGAGGAGCAGTGGCAGGAATTTTGCAAAAAAATCAGTGAAAACGGAGAGAGTTTTGCAGCTTTTTTACAGACAGTTCCGTCGGTGGAGATAAGGGACCGGATGCTTATTTTAAAATTAGCCAGCTCTTTTTACGCAGACTGGGTAATGGAGCCTGAAAACCGGAAAAGCCTTGCCAATATCATCAGTTATTATGCAGATGTACCGGCTGTTTTCCAGATTCAGGTGGCGTTATCTGAGGATGCAAAGGAACCGGACGGGGAGGCAATGGAGAAGATGCAGAGGAGATATGAGTCAAAGTTCTAGCATGACAGTGGCAGTGAAGTAGTTGTTTTCATAATTAAAATTCAATATACCATTATTTTTTTCTACTGTTTCACGGATGATTTTTATACCAAACCCATGGTGAGAGGTGTCATTTTTGGTTGTATTAAAATTCGGATTTTGCTCCAAAACATTAAAACTGCACTTATTTTGAATTTTACATACAAGATAATTTTGTATACAACGGATGCTGATATGAATATCTGCATCCGTTTCTTTTAAACTGGCAGTTATTGCATTATCTAACAGATTAAGTAAAATAGTACACAGAGAGTCCTCGGAGATACTTAAATTTTCTGGAATTAATATTTCACTGAAAACTTTTATGTTGTGTTTTCTGCAAGTCTGTATTTTCTGATTTAGAATATAATCCATTAATGTATTTCCTGTATGAATTTCATCTAAGGAGGATAACTTTTCACCAATTGAGGTATTCAGATAATCTTCTAACTGGTCGAATTTTTTCTCATGTACCAATGTCTGAATATAAAAATATTTGTTCTTTAATTCATGGCGTTCTTTGCGAATCTCATCCTGTAAGACAATAGAATAACGATAATGGGAAAGCTGGGTTTTCGTTTCCTGCAGGGCAGTATTTAAAAGTTTTTCTTGTTCGTATGAACTGATGATTCCTGCAAAGAAATAGTAAATGATAGGAAGGTTTGTAATAATAATTGCTGCGAGGATAGGAGCAAATTTTGTCCACAGCCGCGGAGCATTTGAAGTAATTAAAGTGGTAAGCAGAATGCTTATGGGAAAATATAAGATAAGGAAAATCTTTTTTGGCATTCCAGATGTCATAGGCGCAATCTGGACTTTGCGGAAAAATATACAGAGCAGCCAGAGAAGGAGAAAAAAGATATTTCCGCTGATAAAGTCAATAAGGGCATAGGTGTTCTGGCTAAGTACATTTTCAAGCTCATATAATGGTGAGAGTACAATCTTATATAATTGTACAAAGGTTAGAAAGAATAAGATGTAGGTTATTTTATTGAAGGATGATGATTCTAAAAAAGTAAAAGAAGAGATTATGGATGCAGCTGCAAAACAAATAAGAAAGATGCAGTAAGGAGAATTTTTGTGCAGAAAATCTGTGATAAACCAATCAGTTGTTTTTTCAAAAGCAAAGAAACCTACAGTACAAAACAGAACATACAGTTGGCATGAAACTGAACTTTTTGGTTTACATAAAGTATATAAAAGGTATGAGATAAATGCAAAAATAATACTCCCCTGAAATGTAAAATATAATTGGTAAATAAAATTCCCCATAAAAATTCCCTCTTCCATTAATTATTAGTAAATTGTACTGTATTGAAGAAAAAGCTGCTTTACTTCTTCGGTTTTGCCACGGCTGATCGGAAGTTCACTGCCATCTGTCAATATGACGGAAGATTTTCCAATCCGAAAAATGTGCATATAGTTTACCAGATAACTCCGATGAATTTTAATAAAGCGAAAAGCAGTAAGTTTTTTTTCCAATTCCATTAGTTTACAGCGAAACGTACAGGTTCCCTCTGTAGTTACAATCAGGCAATCTTTACGTTGTGCTTCAATGTATAGAATATGCTGGATAGAAAAAGAATAAATATCATTGGAACCTGTTTCCTGAAGCTGCAGGAGAGTTCCTTTATTTTGTTTCCATTTGCCAATAATGGAACTGACAAGGGACGTGACAGTATTTTCAAAGGCTTCTTTACGGATAAAACGAAACGGCTGTACTTCAAAGGTCTGAAAAACTAATTCTTCTTTGTTTGAAATAAAAACTACAAGCGAATCAGAAGAAAATTCCCGGATTTTTTTACAGACATCAATACCATTAATCTCAGGCATTTCTATATCAAGAAAAATAACATCATAATGATAGTGAGCTTTGTACATTTCAAGAAAGCGATAGCCGGATGTAAAAGAATCGAAAGCTACTGTGGTATCTCTTTTTTCAAACTCTTTAATCATCGTATCTTTTAAAATGGTTGCGTCATCTTCAACAATTGCAGCCTGATACATTACACTTCCTCCGTTTAAGATGAATCTAAATCTCTGAACTTATTTTAACATAAATAGAAATGAACGAAAACTGCAATTGGTACTCTGAGCGTGCAATTCGTACCAGACAGGAAAAAAATGAAAAATAAGTGTTAATATAAACCTACCGAAAAAAGGAAGGAGAAGAAAGGTTATGATTTCATTAAACTGGAGTGATGTTGTCAGCGTATTGAATATGTGCAAAGCATATCTTATAGCAATTGCAGCAGTGATAATTATCGGAATAGTTGTCATGGTTATCTGCAGAAAAAAAGAGACATCATTAAAAAAATTAATCAGAGGAAATGTGGGAATTGCAATGATACTGGCAGTTATTGTCATTGTCAATATGGCGTGTGCAGGACCCTTGTCAACATTGCTAAATCTTGCTGTGCAAAAGACACAGACAGTAAGTGAGGAGACAACAAAGCGGTCAAACGCAGATTGTCAGACAATTGCAGAGGAAGGTATTGTGCTTTTGAAAAATAACGGTATCCTGCCACTGAAAAATACGCAGAAATTGAATGTGTTTGGATGGGCGAGTACAAATCCGATTTATGGTGGTTCTGGAGCAGGTGCTTTAAATGATTTGTATGATAAGGTAACATTGTTAGAAGGATTAGAAGATGCCGGATATGAGGTAAACACAGAACTAACTGATTTATATACAAATCTTGGAGCAGAGAGAGCTTCTTATGGAAGCGACTGGAGTCTGCCGGAATTACCAGTTTCTGATTATTCCAACGAAGTGTTAGACAATGCAAAAGAGTTCTCAGATACTGCAGTTGTAGTGATTGCACGCTGGGGTGGTGAAGGAAGTGATCTGCCAACAGATATGACAGCAGCACAGTACACAAATAATTCATCGGAGTATGCCGATTTTTCTGCAGGTGAACATTATCTGGAATTAAGTCAGACAGAAAAAGATATGATTGATATGGTTTGTGACAATTTTGATAATGTAGTAGTAGTCTATAATGGTCTTTCTACTTTTGAGTTAGGATTTATCAATGATTATCCTCAGATTAAGGGTGTGTTATGGTGTCAAGGTGCAGGACAGACAGGATTTGATGGACTTGGTACGATTTTAAACGGATCTGTCAATCCATCTGGAAAAACATCTGATACATTTGTATATGATCTTACAAAAACACCAACATGGAATAACTTCGGTGATTTTAAATATGATAATATGCAGGAATTTAAAATCGATGAAAGTGATCCTTATGTTGGTGGTGCAATGCCTACATTTGTTAATTATGTAGAAGGAATTTATGTTGGATATCGCTTTTATGAAACAGCAGCACAAGAGGGACTCATTAACTATGAGGATACCGTACAGTATCCATTTGGATATGGATTAAGTTATACGAGTTTTACACAAGAGATTGAATCCTCTTCCATGGATCAGGGAAATATCACTTTAAATGTAAAAGTGGTGAATACAGGTGATGTTGCAGGAAAAGATGTCGTAGAAGTTTATTACAATCCACCGTATACAAATGGAGGAATTGAAAAGGCTTCTGCAAATCTCATTACATATGACAAAACAGATGTTATTGAACCGGGCGAAAGCACAAATATTACATTAACATTTTCAGCAGAAGATATGGCGTCTTATGATTATAAAAATCACGGATGTTATGTACTGGAACAGGGAGACTATGTGATCAGTATTAACAGTGATTCACATAATATAATCGATTTTGTTACTTATACAGTGGATCAGGATATTGTTTATGATGAGAACAATGCAAGAACTACTGACCAGACAGCGGCAGTGAATCAGTTTGATTATGCAGATGGACATTTAGAGTATTTATCAAGAACGGACGGATTTGCAAATTATGAAAAAGCAACATCAGCACCGGAAAGTTATTCAATGCCGGAAGATTTAAAAGAAGGATTTATTGTAACTGCTAATTATGAAATGCCCGAAATTGAAGGAGCAAAAATGCCGGTAACAGGAGCCAATAATGGGCTCACATTAGCAGAACTCCGGGGTGCAGATTATGAGGATGAACGTTGGGAGACATTATTAGATCAGTTAACGATTGATGAAATGCAGGATATGATCGCTCATGCAGGATTTCAGACTGCTGCAGCAGCAAGTGTAGGGAAAGTTGCGACAGTAGATTGTGATGGACCATCTGCTGTAAGTAATAACTTTACCGGAGCAGGTTCTGTCGGTTTCCCATCAAATGTAATGATTGCATGTACATGGAATGATGAACTTGCATATACATATGGCTATGATATGGGTAAGATGGCAACAGAATTAGGATGTTCCGGATGGTATGCTCCATCTATGAATTTACACCGTAGTGCATTTGGTGGTCGTACTTACGAATATCCATCAGAGGATCCTGTATTATCTGGAAAAGTATCAGCACAGGCAGTAAAGGGAGCAGCGGACAACGGTGTATATGCATACATTAAACATTTTGCTATGAATGAACAGGAAACAAACCGTTGGGTTATGATCTGTACATGGGCAAACGAGCAGTCAATGCGTGAATTATATTTAAAACCATTTGAAATCTGCGTAAAAGAAGGAAATGCAGCAGCAGTAATGTCTTCCTTTAACTATATTGGAAATGTCTGGGCAGGAGGAAATTATCAATTACAGACAACACTACTTCGTGATGAGTGGGGATTCAAAGGCTTTATAGAAACAGATTATTTTGCTGGAGCATTCAATATGAATGCAGATCAGGTGATTGCAACAGGAGGTTCCTGCTGTTTGTCAACATTCGATGTAGGAACGAACTTTGTGTCAGATACGACAAATCCAAGTGCGGTAATCTATATGAGAAATGCATGCAAAAATATGATGTACACAGTTGTAAATAGCAATGCGTATGCAAGTGAAACATCTATAACTCTTGCGGCGTGGATGAAATTTATGATTGTAATTGATATAATTGTAGGTGTATTGCTTATATTCTGGGAAGTAATGCTTGTCAGAAATTATAAAAAAAGAATGAAAACTGTTATAACAGTTCAGTAAATTAATTATTAGAAAATCATACTGAAACATCTATTTTCTCCCAAGAAAAAAATAAAAATCAGTTGATTATTTTGGATAATAGGACCGTCTGAAATTTTTCAGATGGTCTTATTTGGCTATGAAGATTTGGGTGCCAAAAGCCCGATTTAGCACCTAAATTATATAAAATGTTTGACGTACATCAAATAAAAACATATAATAAGAGAAACAAGGAGGATGCACGATATGCAAAATAAAGTGATTACTGACCTGCAGGATCTGACCTATCTGAACTGGTCGCATGTAAGAAATTCAAGCGGTACAGCAGGAACGTTTTTAAAGTCCCAATCGAAATCAGACGGGAAAAAAATATATTATAAGCTTTCCAATTTTGACAGTGAAAAGGGAATTATCGGGCATGAGTGCATCAACGAAATAATTGTAGACAGACTACTTACCATACTGGGGATAGAACATTTGGAATATCAGCTCATACATGCAAAAATAGAGATCGATCATCAGATATATGAAACCTGGGTATGTGCTTCAGAAGATTTTAAGGAAAGAGGCGAAACAAAGGCTGCATTGGACAATTACTATCAGATTAATGCGAAACCGGGAACCTCGCATTATGATTTTTGCGTGAAAAATGGATGGCAGGAGTATATAGATACAATGCTTGCTGTTGATTTCCTGATATTAAACAGAGACCGGCATGGAGCGAATATTGAAGTACTTCGGAATGCACGAAAACGTTCTTTAAGAATTGCCCCTCTTTTTGATCATGGACTTTCATTGTTATGTTCCTGTTATAGTGAGGAACAGATAAAAAAATTTGACATCATGGAAGATAAGCCATGCCAGAATTTTATCGGCAGCAGATCGACGTTAGAAAATTTAAACTTAATACAAAATAAAGCATCTATTTTTAAAAATCGTCTGACGGAAAATGATAGGGACATTATTTTTAAAGATTTACAGAATACATTATCAGCAGAGCATATGGATAAAATATGGGAAATGATAGATACGAGGTGGCGTTATTATGAAAGTCTTTGCAATATGGGATAAAGAAAGAGAGAATAAAACACCAATTGGGTATTTACTATACTATGAAAAAGAAAGTGCTTTTATTATTGAATTGAGTTCTGAGTTAGACGAGTGGGATTCACCGTTACTTTTTTCGTTTTTTGTGAAAAAAGGTATTTTTACAATCCCAAAAGATATCAGTGCTCTCTGGGTACGGGAAAGAGTAATTCCAAGTGGCAGACAAAATATTGGTTCCATATTGAAAAACCACAAAATGACAGAATATAATGAGATGAAATTACTGGCGTTATCCAAAGGAGAATGCTCACAGGACAGTTGTTATATAAAAGAGATCACGTATGACGAAATCCCGGAAGAAATCCGCACAAGAAGTGAAGATAATGTGGAAGAATGTTTTGTATCTGGAAAACATGATATTATCTGTCTTTTCAAAAATGATATGGTAATGCGGGTTGATTTAAGAAAAGTTGCTATGGAAAACGGAAAAATAGACAGTGTATTAAAGAATGAAAGAGTTTTGAATACTGTGGAAGTTGGAGTTGGGGGATACAGTATTACTTTTAATGATTCTATTGAGGTAGACAAAAGGATTCTGATTGAAAAAGGAACAGAAATTAAAATTTCAGCGCAGGATTTTTATTCTTTTGTAAATAAAAATATTGTGGATACGGAAGAAGCGTGCGAAATGTTACAGTGTTCGAAACAGAACCTGACCTATTTAATAAAAACTGGGAAAATAGAGCCAATCAGACAGGAATCCAGAGAAAATATGTTTTACAAAGGAAACATTGAGAAAATCAAATGGGGATAATTATGAAAACAAGAGAAGAAGCATTAAATTATGGCTTATCATTTCCAGACACATACACAGAAACACCTTTTCATGATCCAAACTGGCAGTTAGTCCGTGTGCGCGGAAGCAAAAAGGCATTTTTATGGACATATGAAAAGGACGGCTATATCAATCTGAACGTGAAAGTTCGCCCGGAGTGGAGAGACTTCTGGCGTGACACCTATGCGTCTGTGATTCCGGGGTATCATCAGAATAAGGAACACTGGAACACGATCATTTTAGACGGAACGATCCCGGAGAAAGAGATAAAGCAAATGATCGCAGAAAGCTATGATCTGATCACGGACAGTCCGACGAAGCGCATCTATGAAGCAGTGAAAACGATCCCGCGTGGAAAAGTAGCTACTTATGGAAAAGTGGCAGAACTTGCCGGAAATCCGAGAATGTCAAGAGCTGTCGGCAATGCCTTACATCATAACCCAGACCCGGAGCATATCCCGTGTTACCGTGTGGTCAATTCCAAGGGGGAACTTGCAGGGGCATTTGCCTTTGGCGGGGAACATGTGCAGGAAGAACTGTTAAAAGCAGACGGGATTGAAGTGGTGGATGGTAAAGTAGATCTGCTGAAGTACGGCTATAGAGGCGGAAGATGATAAAAATCTATCGAATTGAAAATAGAAAAACAATCGGATTGGAATTGAAAAATTAATCGGACTGCGGATTGGAAATCTATAAGATTGAATACAAAAAATGCAAGAAAGATAAGGAGCAACATTGAATTATACAGAGCAGCTAGATCGTTTAAATGAATATCAGAAAGCAGCAGTGACAGACGAGAGCAGCGCCTGTCTCGTGAATGCCAATGTTGGGAGTGGCAAGACAACCGTTCTCATCACGAAAGTTATGTATCTGCATTATGAGAAAAAGATTCCGTATGAGCAGATGGTTGTGCTGACATTTACCAATAAAGCGGCAGATGAGATCAAGGAACGGCTGCTGGCATTAGAACCGGATATCCCGGAGGAGCAGCTCTGGGGATTTGGAACGTTCCACAGTGTGTGCTTTACGATGTTAAAGACAATGCTTCCGGTGGAAACGCTTGGTTACACAAAAAAGTTTCAGGTAATGGACCCGGACGAAGAACTGGAACTGGCAGAGCAGCTGATCACAGAGCATCAACTGAAAATCAAATATAAGAACCGTTTGAAAAAACGGTTAGAACAGAAAAACAGCAAATATCAGGACGATATCGACACACTGAAAATATTACTGAAAGAAGAAAAAAAGCGTCAGGACAAAATGACGTTTGACGAACTGTTAGAAAATACATGCAAATTACTGACGCTTCAGAATGCCAATGGAGAAAAAATCACATGGATCATAGTCGACGAAGTGCAGGACAGTGATGAAAAACAGTTGGAACTCATTGACTGTCTGAAAAAACCGGAAACTGGTTTTTTTGCGGTCGGTGATCCAAATCAGGTGATCTATAGCTGGCGCGGAAGTGCCTTTCATATTTTTTATCAGTTAAAGACAAAGTATCAGGCAACGGAACTGACGCTTCCGGTCAATTACCGTTCCAGCAGTGAGATTCTTGCGGTTGCACGTTGTTTTATGCAGCAGGGAGGAACGCTGCAGGGCGGCACAGAGAGCGGAGAAAAAATCCAGATCCGGAATATGTATGATCCTTTTCAGGAGGCAGATTACCTTGCGGGCAGAATCAGGGAACTTCATGCATCTGGAATCCCATACCGGGAGATCGCCATTTTTTATCGTCTGCAGAATCAGTCCGAGATCTTTGAGCGTGTTTTTGAAAAAGAAGGGATTCCATTTGAGGTTTCCATAAAAAAATCTGCAAAGAATATTTTGGAAAAAGAGATACATAATGAGGAAGACACGGTAAAATTAATGACACTTCATGCGTCCAAAGGACTGGAGTTTTCCCATGTATTTATCACAGGTGTCAATTATGGGCTCATTCCGCTCCAGACGAAAAGTTTTGAGGAGGAAGAAGAGGAGCAGCGTCTCTTTTTTGTTGGAATCACCAGAGCAAAAAATCATCTGGAACTTTCCTATTATACCAATCCGGGGCAGTACCGGGCGACACCGGGACCAAGCCGTTTCCTTCGCATGATACCTGGAAAACTGATCGAGGGTTCGGCAAAGGATGAAAAAGCTTCTGCGACGCATTTACAGGACTTAAAGCGTGAGATCATGGCGGCACGGGAAGAAAATAAATCAGAGAATCCTGTGCCAGAACAGCCCCACCGGGTTCGTCATCCGAAATACGGCACAGGTTTCATTGTGAAGGAAGATGACATGATGATCACCGTCAACTTCGACGATTACGGGGAAAAAGAACTGATGAAAATGTTCAGTGAACTGGAAGAATTATCATAACAGATTTCGTTTTCATATGCAGCCATAGCCGGAAAATCTGAGGGGAAACAATAATGGCACATGTACAGAAAAGAAAACAATTCCTACCTTGACAAGGGGAAATAATGAGTTATAATACTTATATCATATCAAATAACTAGGAAATATACAGTGAGTGTAAGACCATTCGTATAGAAAAAGGATTCAGCTTTGAACTGAAATTCGAGTCTAGTATCAATTACAAACTAATACAGAGATAGAAAGAGGTACAAAGATATGAGTAAACTGATTTACTTAGATAATGCGGCAACAACGCAGGTATATCCGGAAGTGTTACAGGAGATGCTTCCATATTTTTCAGAAGTATACAGCAATCCATCTGCAATTTACAGTTTTGCATCTGAGAGCAAAAAGGCAGTTGATAAAGCAAGAACTTCCGTGGCAGAACTGATCAATGCGAAGACAGATGAGATTTATTTTACAGGCGGTGGAAGCGAGTCTGATAACTGGGCGTTAAAGGCAACTGCAGACGCTTATGCTTCCAAAGGAAAACACATCATCACAAGCACAATTGAACATCACGCTATCCTTCACACCTGTGCTTACCTTGAGAAAAAAGGTTTCGAGATCACATATGTGAATGTTGATGAAAATGGTAAAGTAAAACTGGACGAGTTAGAGGCAGCAATCCGGCCGGATACTATCTTAATCTCCATTATGGCAGCAAATAATGAGATCGGAACAATCCAGCCAATCAAAGAGATTGGTCGTATCGCACATGAGCATGGAGTATTATTCCACACAGATGCGGTTCAGGCGTTTGGACATATTCCGATTGATGTAGATGAGATGAATATCGATATGCTAAGTGCCAGTGGTCACAAGATCAACGGACCAAAGGGAATCGGTGTCCTGTATATCAGAAAAGGTGTCAAGATTCTTTCCTTCATCCACGGCGGTGCGCAGGAGAGAAAGCGTAGAGCAGGAACTTTGAATGTGCCGGGTATCGTTGGTATCGGAAAAGCAGCCGAGATCGCTAAGAACACAATGGCAGAGAGAAGTGCAAAAGAAATCAGCTTAAGAGATCACCTTATCGACCGTATCTTAGCTGAAATCCCGTATGTGAGATTGAATGGTGACAGACATGACCGTCTTCCAAACAACGTGAATGTATGCTTCCGTTATATTGAAGGCGAATCCATGTTGATCTTATTAGATCAGGCAGGCGTTTGCGCATCCAGCGGTTCTGCATGTACTTCCGGATCTTTAGATCCTTCCCATGTACTGCTCGCAATCGGACTTCCTCACGAGATCGCACACGGTTCTCTCCGTCTGACTCTGTCTGAGAAGAACACAGTAGAAGAGATCGACTTTGTGGTAGATGAACTGAAAAAGATCATCGAGCGCTTAAGAAGCATGTCTCCATTATACGAGGACTTCGTAAAGAAACAGAACAAATAATCTGCCTGTCAGCAGAATATTCATAAAAGATGGAAATTCAAAGCAGAAGGACAGAACATATAATAACAGGTTATAATTTATAGAAAGCAGGATAAATATTATGTATAGTGAAAAAGTAATGGATCATTTTAATCATCCAAGAAACGTTGGAGAGATCGAAAACCCAAGTGGTGTTGGTACTGTTGGTAATGCAAAGTGCGGAGACATCATGAGAATGTATCTTGATATTGATGACAATGGAATCATTCAGGATGTCAAATTTAAAACATTCGGCTGTGGCGCAGCCGTTGCAACAAGCAGTATGGCAACAGAGCTTGTAAAAGGAAAAACAGTACAGCAGGCATTGGAAGTAACCAACAAAGCTGTTATGGAAGCATTAGACGGACTTCCACCAGTAAAAGTTCACTGCAGCCTTTTAGCAGAGGAAGCAATTCACGCAGCATTATGGGATTATGCAGAGAAGAATCACATCACAATCGAGGGACTGGAAAAACCGGTAAACGATATTTCAGAGAAAGAAGAAGGCGAAGAGGAAGAATATTAATCACTTCCTTAAGCGGAAATGTCAGGAACGTTGGGACTGTCAGGCAGATTTATGTAAAAGTAAAACTGCCGGCAGTCTTTTTTAGTTTCTATTTTGGTGCAGTTATGATAAAATATATCTATTCAGCAAATTTGAAAATAATTGTGAAAGTACTGAATCGTTACAGATGATTATAAACTAAGACAGATTGAGGATAAAAACAGAATGGAAGAATTTCACGTAGAAGATTTTAATGATCCAATAGAGCAGGAAGCAGGAAAGTCTGCCGAAGACGTACAGACACAGAAAAAACGTGGGGAAGATGAGGAGCATAACTCTATTTTTAAAGAGATTATGAGCTGGGTGATCCCGTTTGCAATTGCGTTAGTGGCAGCACTTCTAATCAAAAACTTTCTGATCATCAATGCGGATGTGCCTACCGGTTCTATGGAGAATACCATTATGCCGGGAGATCGGTTTATCGGAAACCGGCTGGCATATGTATTTGGAGATCCGCAGAGGGGAGACATTGTGGTATTCCGGTATCCGGATGATGAGAATGAGATATACGTCAAGCGGGTGATCGGACTTCCGGGGGATACCATTAACATTGAGAACGGAAAAATCTATATCAATGGTGCAGCAGAGCCACTGGAGGAGGATTATCTGAAAGAGGAATGGACAGTTGCTACAGGACCTTATACATTTGAAGTGCCGGAAGGCTGCTACTTTATGATGGGGGATAACCGGAATGACTCCTGGGATGCCAGATACTGGCAGAATACCTATGTGGCGAAAGAGAAGATTTTAGGAAAAGCATTATTTACCTACTGGCCATTTGGGCATATGGGAAAATTGGAATAATCATTATAACAAAGGGGAGATAATACATGGTAACATTACTGGCAAAAATTTTCATCAAAGATTCCGAAGACAAGATAAAACAGCGTGAATCTTATGGAATGTTATGTGGTGTGGTTGGAATATTTTTTAATGTAGTGCTCTTTATCGGAAAATTTCTTGCAGGAACCTTAAGCAATTCCATTGCGATCACGGCGGATGCCTTTAACAACCTTTCGGACGCGGGATCTTCCATTGTGACACTGCTTGGCTTCAAACTCGCAGGGGCAAAACCGGACACCGAGCACCCATTTGGTCATGGAAGGATTGAGTATGTTTCAGGCCTGGTTGTGGCTGCGGCAATCCTTTTGATGGGTTACGAACTCGTCCGTGACTCCATCGGAAAAATCATGCATCCGGAGGAGACAGAGTTCACGCTTCTTGTGGCAGTGATCCTGATCGCATCCATTCTTGTAAAGCTCTATATGGCATATTACAACCGCTCTATCGGGAAAAAAATAGATTCCGCAGCAATGCGCGCAGTGGCTACAGACAGCCTGAGTGATACTGTGGCAACAACAGTCGTGCTTCTGGCATCCGTATTTACCCATTTTACGGGAATTAAAATTGATGGCTACTGCGGTCTGGTTGTGGGCTTATTAGTCGGCTATGCAGGTTTTGACGCTGCCAGAGAGACATTAAATCCATTGCTTGGACAGCCACCGGCACATGAATTTGTAGAAAAAATAGATGAGATCGTAATGTCACATCCGGAAGTATGCGGAATGCATGATCTGATCGTTCACGATTACGGTCCGGGCAGACAGATGATTTCATTGCATGCAGAAGTTCCGGCAGAGGGAAATATTATGGAACTGCATGATGTGATAGACAATATTGAGAATGAACTGCGCGAGACACTTGGCTGTGAGGCAACGATCCACATGGATCCGGTCGTGACTTCGGACGAGCATGTGAGTGAGACGAAAGCAGCGATGGTATCTCTGATCAAGGCAATTGATGAAGATTTGTCCATTCACGATTTCCGTATGGTCAGTGGCGGGACGCATACGAACCTCATTTTTGACATTCTTGCGCCATTTGGATTCCGCTTGACGGATGAGGAACTGCTCACAGAAGTGCTCGAGTCTGTGCATGAGCATTTTGGTGATAACTATTACGTGGTGACGAAAATCGATCATTCTTACATATAAAAGCTGTAAAGTGATAATCCCCGGATTTTCTTCTGAAATGCCGAGAAAAAAGCTATAGATAACATGAAAAACACCAGATCTATTTTTGTTTAAATGGATCTGGTGTTTTTACATTATACAAAAAAGTTTTTGAAACCTCATCCCCGGGTTGTGTATCTAATATATAAAAGGTGGGTGAAAGATGAAAAAAGAAGAGTACTCTTTAGTTTATAAAGCAATTCATGGAGATAGTCATGCATATGGTGAGTTGATTCATCAGTATAACCCATACTTTTATAAAATTGCATTTTTATATGTAAGGAATGAGGACGCAGCCGTAGAAATTGTTCAGGACAGTGTATATCAAGGATATCTGAAAATAAAGACACTGAGAAATCCGGAGCTGTTTTCAACATGGATGACCAGAATCATTATGAATAAAGCGGTTCGTTATATAAAACAGAACAAAAAAACTGTGGAATACGAGGAAGCATTTTATGAGGCTTCACATTCTGAACATGTTGAGGAAAAACTTGATTTAATGAACGCAGTAAACCGACTGTCCCCAAAATATAAAGATGTCATCATTCAAAAATATTTTTTGGAAATGTCTGTGGAGGAAATTGCAAAAAAGCAGATGACACCGGAGAATACAGTGAAAACCAATTTATCAAGAGCAAGAGCTGTTTTAAAGAAAATATTAAAGGAGGATTACTTTGAAGATTCATGATGAAATGAGCCGGATATCAGTGCCGGAAGATTTGAATGAGAAAACACATCAATCAATAGTGTGTGCCGAAAAAACTGCACAGAAAATTCGATTTCGAAAAAAATGCGCATGGTCAGCAATATCCTGTCTGGTAATTCTAATTGGAGTTGTCACTGTTTCAAACCCAGCAATGGCAGAAAATATGCCGATTATCGGAGGTGTATTTTCCTATATTCAGGATGTACTTGATTTTCAGGGAGAATATGAGCAGTATGCCACCAGTATAGACGAGAAGGTCAGAAATCATGGAATTACGATATCAATGACAGAAGCTTATTGTGACGGAGAAAATCTATTTGTTTCCTATAGGATAGAGAGTGAAAAAAAATTTACAGAGTATAGTGATTATGAAATTGCAAAGAATCAGATAGGATATGAAGAAATTGAAAAAATCAAATCAAATGACAAGCTATATTCATTAAAGGAGTGGGGAACAGCCGGAGTAGATGGAAAATTCGTAGATGAAAATACATTTGTCGGATCACAGTATTTTGATCTTTCGGGAAAAGAATTTCCAGATCAGTTCCAATTGGAAATCTATATTTATAATGTAACACTTATTGCAGAAAATGTAAAAAATCAAAGTGTTTCCATATGGGGAGAGTGGAAATTTTCAATCCCGATACAGGTCAACAAAGAAGATGTTGCCATGTACGAAGTAAATGAATGGAACGAAGGCTATTCTATAGATGAAGTGATTGTAACACCAATTATTACGACGATTAAAACCACTCACCCGGATATATACAGAGACAATTTTAATTATGATGTGCTTGTATATGGGGACGAAGACAGTACAGAAGAACTCACCATGCAGGGATTCTATGATGAAACGAAAGGCGTCTTTAAGGTTTCAACCAAAGAAATCGCAACGGATTTGTATATTTATGTCATAGATGAAAGAAGGATGAGTAAGAAGAAAACGGACACAGATTTCAGGGAAGAACTGGAGCAGAGAGCGATTGTGCGTAAAGTGATTCATTTGCAATAAGAAAATCCCGGATGTAGATTTTCATACATCCGGGATTCTTTCTATGATTAATTATTTTCCTGAGTGTTTGTAGTCTCAGAATTTGCGGTTTCAGAGTTTTCCGTTTCGGAGGACTCTGTCTCGTTTACCTCGGTAGGTTCTTCGGTTTCAGTTGTGATCACATCAGGATCTTCATAAACAACTTCATCCGTGCTTGCACGTAAGATAATTCCCTGGGAACCTGTGATACTTACGGAAATCACATCGCCATCGGAAACATTATCCAGAGAAGTTGTCAGGATTCCAGAGGTAAGGTAAGTGGTAGGAACCTTCTCTCCATTTATAAAAATCTTGGCATTCTTTGTAAAGTTGGAACCGTAAACCGCTAAGGTATTATTCAATACATTCTTGCGGACAGATGTTACATTCACATCCTCAACGTCCATTACAAGGTCAGTTGCCGGATATAAGTCTTCGCCATTGTAAGCGTATCTCTCACCATAAAGCAGGTCATACTGAAGGTTATCAAGACCATTCTGGTAAGTGGAGGAATCTGCCTGTGTCTGGGTGTAAGTAAACATGGTTCCTTCATGGATACCCACCTGATCGGTAACATGTGCTAACAACTGATAAGCTGTGAGGTCTGCGTCCTGTTTTGGAAGACCGAAGTTATTCCAGGTTGCATATTTTGTCTTGAAAATATCACCGGATTTCATATCGGAATCTTCAAGACCCATCGTAGGAAGATGGTCGCCAAACATAACAATAATGGTATCCTCACCGCGGCGGTTGACTGCATCAATGAGGTTTGCAATAAAGTTATCTGTGTTGTGGATCATGTTTACATAATATTCCCACTGATTATTGGCGGCTTCATCGGCAGCTCCGGTTACAGTGATCTCCGGGTTCTCAATAATCTTTTCAGCAGGGTAATCGCCGTGGGAACCAACCGTGATCGTGTATACAAAGTCGGACTGATTTTCGGTTGCATCCATAGCTTTTACAGTCTCATTTACAAGAACTTTATCAGTTGGCCAGCTTCCGCTTGGTGTGTACTCGGTAATGTTCATTAACTCTTTACTTGTAAATGTATCAAATCCCATTTTTGAAAACGCATTGTTTCTGCTGTAGAAAGTAGCAGTGTTGTTATGTACTACATGTGTGCCGTAACCAATAGAGGAAAGGTCAGATGCAATACTTTCAACGCTTGGGCAGTCAGACTGTTTTAAAATTGTTTTGTAAGGATACTCGCCGGTACCAAAGTACTGCATGCTCATACCGGTTAAAACTTCAAATTCTGTATTGGCAGTTCCAGCTCCGACAACAGGTACGGTAAGATAACCGGTGGTGAAGTTCTGCTCTAAACTGTGGAATGTTGGAATCGGATCTTCTGACATCTGAAGGAAATTTACATCATATGGATCGATAAAGGATTCCAGCAAAATACAAATAATATTTGGCTCGCTATCAGCGGAAACCGTTGTTTCTTCCTTAGAGGAGTCTACTAAAGTTTCAATTGCGTCAATTGTTTCTTTGGAGTAATCATCCGGTTTATTCATTCCACGACCGACAACGCTTGTAGAGAAACCATAAACAAATCCATAATCAGAGTAACCCTGTGCAATATTTGCAAAATAAGAAGCAATAATATTGGAGTTCTGTGCAGCCTGTGTTGTGATCGGGATACCGACAACTAACAATGCAACAATTGCAAGCGGGGAAAGTACAACGTGACGTTTTCCCTGATATTTTGGTCCTTTAATAAAGAAGAGAACCAAAAAGGCGATAAAGGAAGCAACAACAGCAACAACGATCGTTGCCTCTTCCGCGGTAAAATAATTTGTGTTCTGCATTGCAAACAAATCTGGAAGCATTTTAAAATCAGTGTAGCTGAATGGTGTTACACGGTTAGAAAGAATGATTCCGTTGACTGTTCCAAGGAAAATCCAGAGTCCGGTGATCAGAACACGAAGCTGTGCTCTTGTCTTAAACAGGTAAACAATCGATAAGGAAGCAAATACAATAAAGGCATTGTAAAGGTATGCCCAGGTATGATTGCCTACGAAGGAAACAGCAGAGAAAAAGTCTCTTCTGGAGATCACTTCTACGGTAAAAGTAATAAGGCATGCTAAAATAAAGTGGAGAATAAGAGAATATTTATTGAAAAATGCGATTCTCTTATAATACTTTTCGCTGTGCGGTTTTTTCTTTGGTAATTTGGAAAGGAGAAGCTGTACTTTTTCCTTTACCGGTGCAAATTTCTGGAATAATTTATTCATTTTTTCTTTGACTGGTTTAAATTTCTGTTTCATATACCCTCCTTGTTGGCACTGGAAAATACAAAAATTGCTTTTTCCTGTCTGCATCTGAGCTTTTTGCAATTGCTTTTGCAAAAAAAATACAGGTGCGTTACATCTATCAGCAGTTATGGTAATCTGCAATGAAAAAGAGTTTTAAAAAGCTCTTTTATTGTCCAAGTAAAACACATGTAAAATTACAGTAAAAAAATTATTTTTGATACTAAAAGAATATATCGCTTCTGAGAGAAAAAAACAATTGGAAAGATAAATAAAAAAGAAGGAAGATTTCAAGATTTTCTATAAAATATGAATAAAAAATGAACAAACTATGACTAAATGAGAATATATAGCACCGGAGGCTATTTCACAAACTTGTTAATAGCCTCGTTTAAATCCTTTAAAACCTGCTCGTCGCCTGTTTCAATGGCATCGATCAGGCAGTGATTGATATGATCCTCTAAAATAATTTTACCAATATTGTTAATTGCCGACCGGACGGCTGCAATCTGGATCAAAACCTCGCTGCAGTCGCGCCCGTCCTCAATCATCGTTTTCACAGCCTCCATATGCCCGATCGCACGGTTCATCCGGTTTAAAACTGCCTTTGTGTTTTCATGGTGATGAGGGTGCGAATGAGAGTGACCGTGTTCGTGCGCTTCCTCATGCGCATGTGTATAAACAGTACCATCTTCGGCGATATGTGTATGTTCCATATGTACTCCTTTGTATTTAAAAGCTTACCAGTCGCTGTCCCAGTCCGTCGTTCCAGAGTCCCAGCTGTCGCCGGAATCCCAGTCATAACTGCTGTCGGAATCAGAATCGGAAGTATAATGCTCGTCGTAATAATTGCTGTCTTCAAATTCCGTAAAAGAGGAAGTCCACTGGTTTTCATCATTATAATCAAACTGATAGTCTGCCTTGTTGGCTAAAACATCGTCCGGAATCGAGGATTTGCTTACTTTTTCATAGTCACCGCTGTAAACGTAGTCTTCGTATTCATACCAGCTATAGCGTGTGTTGGCGTAAATCGTATCGTTATACCGATAATAACTGACACCATAATATGCATGGAGAGGTACAAATAATAAGCAAAAAGAAACAACATAAATGACAGCATAGGTCAGTAAAAATGCGCGACCGGACGACTTTTCCCCAATTACGTTATCATGAAATTTTTGCAGGAGAGGAACACGGCCACCAAATTTACCTGCCAGAATTAAACTTGCGATTGTCAGTCCGATTGCAAGAAAAATGGACCAGAACAGGGAAGCTCCGAATCCTTTGGCAAGCATATCGATAATGGCAATGGAGATCAGCCCTACAAAGCCGGCAAAAAAGATTGCAAAAGTGATGAGTATGTTTTTTCGCTTTTCTTTCTTCTGCTCCCGCGTGAGTGTCTGCTGTTGCTTTCTTGTCTGGTTATTTGCCTTCTGATTTAAAATCTCAGATTTTAATTTCAGATAAAGTTCATTGACAGCATAAGCTTCATCCGTGCCCTGATAGCGGATGGCACGTTCGCCGTTTGCCTTGTTTTTGTATACAATGAACTGGTCGCCATCCTGATAAATACCAAATGCTTTTGGTTTCTTATAATTGATGCCAATAAAAAATCTTGTTGTCTCATACGGCGGCAGGTGTCTGTCCTGATACCACTGCTGTAATTCGGCGATTGTTTTTGGTGTTTTATCGGCGGTTCGTTTGACTGCATTGTTTGTTGCCCCGCAAAATGGACATTTATCTGCGGTTTCTTCAATCATGGAACCACAGTATTCACATTTTATCTGCATTTCATCTTCTCCCCTGAAGTGGTGTGTCCGGCAGAACAGAGTCTGCTTTTATCACTTCTATATTATAAGGTAATGATTCCGTACGTTTATCCTATTACAGTATAGATTATATTATGACATTTATTTTTGACAGAATCAATAGGCAAATGTGTTACTCAGGCTGAGCAGTAACGCTTGCATTTCCGGTATAAAGCAGATATAATTTTTACATTAGAATAAAAATGTTTCATCAACAAAAACTATACGAAGGGGTATATCAGATTTGGTATACCCTGTTTTTTGCTTCGCAAAATAAGGAGATAACTAGGATTATGAATTTATTAGATATTATTGGACCGGTCATGGTTGGACCGTCCAGCTCCCATACAGCGGGAGCAGTAAAAATCGGACGAGTCTGTCATAAGCTGCTTGCAGAAAAAGTGGTAAGGGCAGATATCTATTTTCACGGATCATTTCTGGCAACAGGAAAAGGGCATGGAACGGATAAGGCGGTTGTGGCAGGGCTTCTGGGAATGCAGGTGGATGACCCGGCGATTCCGCACAGTTTTGGGATCGCAGAGCGTGAGGGATTGCAGTTCACACTGTCCGGAATCGATCTTGGGGATGTGCATCCAAACTCTGTCAAACTGGAACTTACAGGCGAATCAGGAAGAACGCTGGAGGTAATCGCGGCATCCATCGGAGGCGGTCGTATTGAAATCTGTGAGATTGACGGTCTTACAGCAAATTTCAGCGGTGACTATCCAACACTGATCGTGCATAATATTGACCAGCCGGGGCATGTTACAGAGGTGACATCCATGCTTGCCCATAAATCGGTCAACATCGCAACGATGCAGTTGTACCGTGCAAGCCGCGGTGGAAATGCAGTTATGGTCATCGAGTGCGATCAGGAAATTCCGGCAGATGCACTCAAGTGGTTAGAACGGATGGAAGGAATTTTAAAAGTAACCTATCTGAGTTTGCTGTAAATAAATTTCTTGTATTTGCGAAACTCAGATTTATGTTATGAATGTTGTGTAAATGTGACAAAATTTGTAAAAATCAGGAGAAGAATCATGTATAAATCCTTGGAAGAAATATGTGAAGTGGCGAAAAAAGAAGGAAAACCGTTCTGGAAAGTCGTGCAGGAGGATGACTGCAGAGAACAGGGAATCAGTGAAAAAGAGGCATTTGCGCAGATGCGTGGAATGTATCAGGCAATGCGTGAGGCGGATGAGAATTACGATGGAACATTAAAATCTGCGAGCGGATTAGTCGGAACAGACGGAGAGAAAATGCACGCTGCAAGAGAAGCAGGAACTTTGCTCTGTGGCAGATTCATTGGAAAAGTAATGGAAAAATCCCTAAAGACCGGAGAATCCAATGCCTGTATGAAGCGAATCGTAGCAGCACCAACCGCTGGCTCGTGTGGAGTGGTTCCGGCAGTTTTCCTTACACTTGAGGAAGAAAAACATTTTACGGAAGAAAAAATGGTGGAAGCGCTTTACGTGGCAGCGGGAATCGGAGGCGTGATCGCAAACAGGGCGTTTCTCGCCGGGGCAGCCGGAGGTTGTCAGGCTGAGATTGGCTCGGCGTCCGCAATGGCAGCCGGGGGCGTTGCATATCTTATGGGAGGAGACGCAGTGCAGGTTTCTCATGCAGCCGCACTGGCACTGAAAAATCTGTTAGGACTTGCCTGTGATCCTGTGGCTGGACTTGTAGAGGTTCCATGTGTAAAGCGTAACGTCATGGGAGCGGTCAATGCGCTGACTTCTGCGGATATGGTCATGGCTGGAATCACAAGTAAAATTCCTCCGGATGAAGTGATCGATGCAATGCGTGCAATTGGACGCAGCATGAGCGAGGATATCCGAGAAACCGGAAAAGGAGGGCTTGCCGGAACTCCGACAGGGGTAGCGATCCGCGAACGCATGGCGGGGACGTTGTAAACGGAAATCGTTTAAGATATTACAGGCAGATTTTGTGGCTTCATTCATAATGTAAAGCAGGACAGAGACAAGCGTTCATTTATAAGTCGAACACAGTGTAGATAAAAGAAAACCGTACAACCGAAATATGATTTCCTTTGTGAGCTTTGCGAGCAGGAACATCATATTTCGGTTGTACGGTTTTTCTCTTTAATAACCAGTTTACCTATTTATTGGAGCGTCTCCAGATATGCATTTTCTCAGCTTCAGCGATCAGTTCATCACGGAAATCAGGATGAGCAACAGAGATCAATGCCTCAGCTTTCTGCCAGGAGGAAAGTCCCTTCAGATTTACCATACCATACTCGGTTACAACATAATGTGTGTTGGCACGTGTATCGGTAACAATGGAACCTTCTGCTAAAGTCGGGCGGATGCGGGAGTGCATAACACCCTGTTTGTCGACAAATGTAGAGGAGCAGCAGATAAAGCTCTTACCACCATTTGACAGATAAGCACCTAAAACAAAGTCAAGCTGTCCGCCGGCACCACTGATCTGCTTAATACCGGAGGATTCAGAACTGATCTGTCCGAAAAGGTCGATATCCACGCAGTTGTTAATGGAAATAAAATTATCCAGAGCTGCGATGGAACGGATATCGTTGGTGTAGCTTACCGGAGCACTCATAAGCTCTGGGTTTTCATCAAGGTAATCATACATTTTCTTTGTTCCGGCACCAAAACCGTAAACCTGGCGGAAACGGTCGATGTTTTTCTTGGAACCGTTGATCTTTCCTGCTCTTGCAATATCAACAAAAGCGTCTACATACATTTCAGTGTGGACACCAAGATCTTTTAAGTCAGATTCTGCGATCAGGGAACCGACAGCGTTTGGCATGCCTCCGATACCGAGCTGTAAGCAGGCACCGTTTGGAATCTGGTCTACGATAAGCCGGGCAACTTTTTTATCAACATCGGTGGCAGGACCGCCTGCACCGAGCTCGCCGATCGGAGCATTGTTTCCTTCTACAATATATGTGACATCGGAAATATGGATGCCGCATTCTGTACCGCCGAGGCAGCGTGGCATATTTTCGTTGACTTCCACGATGACATGTTTGGCAGTCTCACACATTGCACCGAGATGGGATGCGTTTGGTCCGAAGTTGAAGTAACCGTGTTTATCCATCGGCGCAACCATGATCATTGCAACATCGTCCGGACATGAGGATTCACGGTAATAACGAGGCAGTTCGGAGTAGCGGATCGGAGAATAGTAAGCACATCCGCGGGCGATCAGTTTTCGTTCGATACCGGACATATGCCAGGAGTTCCATGTGAAATGTTCACCAGCGTCCTCGCGGGCAAAAACAGCAAGCGGTTTTAATAAAATACCACCGCGTAAATTTACATTTTTAAGTTCATCGGTACGTTTTGCCAGTGCCTGATCCAAAACGTCAACCGTACCATTGCACCATCCATAATCAACCCAGTCACCGGATTTGATTAATTTTACAGCTTCATCGGCGGAAACAAGTTTCTGTTTGTATTCCTGTGAGTAATCCATTGTAAATACCTCCCCTAAATTTGGAATGAAACGTATGCTGTGTTTCGTTCTCAGTCAAATAAAAAACACAGGCAATGTTTGTTAAAAAATTATCAATTAACATTTTAACACTTTATGAGATGTTTTACAAGGGCTTAAGACGAGGCATCTTGATTTTTTATACAAATACATTTAAGCTTTTTTATAGAGACAAAACACATGCGTTTACAGAAGGGGGACATTAATATGCAGTTTCAATTACAGTTTATCACGGACGAGCTGCCGCAAACACCGGTACATATCAATCAAAGAACCGCAGTCCGCGGCGTGATCCATTATCAGAATAAAATCCTTATGGTACAGACCAACTGCGGTGATTACAAATTCCCGGGTGGCGGCATGGAGAAGGGCGAGACAGAAAAAGAGACGCTGCTTCGGGAGATCACAGAGGAGACAGGATACACGGATATCCATATCGGGGTGAAAATCGGGGAAACATTTGAACAAAATATTGATACCGAGGATCCGGAAAACTATTTTCAGATGAAGTCATGCTATTACGAGTGCTGGCTTATGAGTGACAAAAAAGCACCGGGAGTGTTAGACGATTATGAGGAAAAACTTGGATTTAGCGGCACATTTGTGACAGTGGAGGAGGCATATCAGAGCAATCTTTCCTTATTAAAAAGAGAGCAGAAGAAGATGCACGACTTTTTACAGAAATCCTATATTGCGCAGATGCAGCAGGATGTGAAAGAGAGTATCACATTTGCACCGGAAATCCCGTGGCTGGAGCGTGAGACGCAGGTGTTATCCAAATTAAACCGCACACTTGTGGAAAAAATAGCAGATGCAGTGCGCGACTGTGGAAAAATCATGTTAGATGCAGTGCGGACAGCAGACATGGTGGAAGCAAAAGAAGGGCACGCTAATTTTGTCACAACCTACGATAAAAAAGTGCAGGAGACCATTCAGGAAAAACTTTTTGAGATACTTCCGGAGGCAGTGTTTGTGGGGGAAGAAGATGACATTCATGCGTCGATTAAAAAAGGGTTTGCATTTATTGTGGACCCGATTGACGGGACAACGAATTTTATCAAAGACTATCATGTGAGCGCAATCTCTGTCGGACTGACAAAAGACGGAGAAAAATACATTGGTGTTGTATACAATCCATACCTCGACGAAATGTTTACAGCGGAGCGCGGAAAAGGGGCATTTTTGAATGGAAAACCAATCCATGTTTCCAGAAATCCGCTTTCGGAAGGCGTTGTCTTATTTGGCACAGCGCCATACTATGAGGAATTGAGTAAAAAATCCTTTCAAATGGCATATGCATATTTTAAGAAAGTGCTGGATATCCGAAGAAGCGGTTCGGCAGCAATCGACCTGTGCAGCATAGCGGCGGGCAGGGCAGAACTTTACTTTGAACTGCGGTTAAGTCCGTGGGACTATGCTGCGGGCGCATTGATCGTAGAGGAAGCTGGCGGCGTTGTCACAACCGTGGAGGGCGGCACGATCACGTTAGATCAGCCATGTTCCCTGCTTGCGACAAATGGACGCTGCGGCAGATTGGAGTGAGAAGGTAATACTTTACCGCTCTGTTCGGATCGTACCTGTTAGAGCGGTAAATATTATAATTCCTCCGGCATCTCCCAATTCGCAAGAGCCTCTTTGGCGTCGTAAATAGCATCCTCATACCGGTTTGCAGTGAGCACGGTAAACGGATCATCTTCCGGCAAAGCGGCAATCATGGTCTCGTAACAGCGGATCAATCCCTCAAGTGGCAGATCGCCGCTTGTGTGCACATCTAAAATGCTGGATGTCTCGTGGGCGGCATTATAATACCAGAGGGCGGCTTCCTCGTAATCTTTTGCGGTTTCAAAATACATTCCAAGCTCCAGACAGATCTCTGCGCATGGCGTTGAGAGCATATCACGCAGTGTCATTTGGAAAAAGTGGTTCGTATCTCCGGCAATCCGGTAGGCACGTGCGAGCACACAGGCTGCTTCTTTCTGTGCATCGGTGTCTGTGCTTGTATCGTAAATCTGCCGGAAAATCGGAAGCGCTTCTGAAAAATCTTTTTCATCGCCTGTCTTAAATAATTCTTTTGCATACATGCTGCGCAGCTTTGAAGAAAACATACCTTCTTTTGCAAATGCGTCCAGAAAAATGGAAAAATCGCGTTTGTGGTGCATGGATTGCGGCATGTGCAGAATCTCAATATCGCTGTCATAGACAACGGGTGTCAGGCGGATCGTCTCGTGAATGGGATCGATCCATTCAAATGTGCGGAGACGTTTGAACAATTTTGGACGGTATTCTGTTTTTGCATTTAAAACGGTGTTAAAATCAGAGACGGTGCGGTATTTCATCTGTACGATCTCGATTTCCGGCAGGAGAGCCTCCTTTAACTGGAAAAATTTTTGCCGGTTTTCCTCGTCTAATACTTCGTCCGCATCCGGCGCATAAACATAGTCCATATTTGCCAGCGAAAAAGAAAAATTTCTCGCAGCAGAAAAATCGTTGGTCCATGTAAAATTATAAACCTGATCCGTATATCTTGCGGCGACCGCCTTCGTATCGTCGGTGGAACCGGTGTCTACAATAATAATCTCATCCATTAGGTCACAGACAGAATCCAGACATCTTGCCAGAACCTCTGCTTCATTTTTCACAATCATGCATAAACTGATCTTTATCATAAGTGCCTCACTTTTATTTTCTACACGATATTTGAAGGCTTCGTTGCTGTGCAACTGCTGCCTTGCATCATAATATCATTATGATTCGTTTGAAAATATTTTGCAAGAAATAAAAGCGTTCCAATCTTGTGAACAAAGAAGAACCATGTTAAAATATGCCGATAGAGCAGAAATATAAATAAGAAATTACATAGACAATTACAAATGTAGAGGAGAATAGAGCATGAGTGCAATCGTGACATTGAAAAAAGGCGAAGGACGTACCATCAAAGCGGGCGGTGCGTGGATTTTTGACAATGAGATAGATACAATCACGGGAAGATTCAAAAACGGCGAGGTCGTGACGGTGCACGATTTTGACGGATACCCAATGGGAAAAGGTTTTATCAACCAGAATTCCAAGATTCGAGTGCGCATGATGACACGAAAACCAGAGCTGGAAATTGATGATGCGTTCCTTACAATGCGCGTGAAAAATGCGTGGGAATACCGCAAGACAACAGTAGATACTTCTTCCTGCCGTATTATTTTTGGTGAGGCTGATTTTTTGCCGGGTCTAGTGATCGATAAATATGAGGATGTACTTGTCGTGGAATGTCTGGCACTTGGAATGGAACAGTTCAAGGAAAAGATCGTGAACTTTTTAAAAGAGATTCTGGCAGAAGACGGTATCAAAATCCGCGGAGTGTATGAGCGAAGCGACGCCAACGAGCGTACAAAAGAGGGACTTGCAAAGGTAAAAGGATTTATCGGTGAGGAGTTTGACACCAATGTTGAGATCGTGGAAAATGGCGTACACTATATGGTGGATGTCGTAAACGGACAGAAAACCGGATTTTTCCTCGATCAGAAATACAACCGCCTTGCCATGCAGCGCATCTGCAAGGGGAAAAAAGTACTCGACTGCTTCACGCATATGGGTACGTTTGCCTTAAACGCAGGAATTGCGGGGGCAGCAGAAGTCACAGGACTTGACATTTCGGAATATGCGGTCAGTCAGGCACAGGCAAATGCCAGATTAAACCATTTGGAAGATACCGTTCATTTCCGGTGTGCAAATGTTTTGGATGAGCTTCCAAAACTTGCGCAGGCAGGAGAAAAATATGACGTGGTCATCTTAGACCCGCCAGCCTTCACCAAATCCCGCGAGGCGACAAAAAATGCAATCAAAGGTTATCGTGAGATTAACATGAAGGGCTTAAAGTTAGTGAAAGATGGCGGGTATCTTGCCACCTGTTCCTGCTCTCATTTTATGACGCAGGATCTTCTCGCAAAGACTGTGAAAGAGGCTGCAAAGGCAACGCATAAGAGACTCCGTCAGGTGGAATTCCGTACACAGGCACCGGATCACCCGATTTTGTGGGCTGCGGATGAGTCGTATTATCTTAAGTTCTACATTTTCCAGGTCGTAGATGTATGAATATGTTCGCTCTTCATAATACGGAAATTTGTAGTATAGATGTAGCGTTTTGTGGTATACTATAGAAGAACAAATACCTTTCTGCGAAAGAGAAAGGAGAAAGGATACGCGTATGACAGTTGATAGAAGAGTAAGCAGTATTGAATCCAGTTTTAAAATGGAAAGCATGCCATTTGATGCAGAATGTCGTCAAAGAGTAAGAAATGTTTTAACCAAGAAAGTTTCTGCAGCAGATGCAATTACAGAATTAAATAAGAAATACAGAGTATCCAAGAAGCAGGTTGAAGGATCAAGAGTATGATTATTTCTATGAGGATGCACAGGATGCTAAGTACTGTTATCCGGGAACAAATGTATTAAAGAATAAATTGGATATAAGAGATTTAGATACATTGCATGAGGCTGAAAGAGACTATTCAGCAGTACGTCAGGCAGAACTTGTAGGTCAAGGCGTTACTGGAGATTTCTCTTTTAAGCATCTTTGTTCTATACATAAGCATTTATTCAGTGATGTATATTCTTGGGCGGGCAAGACGAGAACGGTTGATATTTCTAAAGGAACCGTTTTCTGTTTGGTGCAGTTTATCGAAAGCCAGTTTGACGATTTGTATCGTAAGCTTAAAAAGGAAAATTTCTTAGCTGACATAACCGATAAGGAAGAAATGAGCGAGAGACTAGCCTATTACCCGGGTGAGATTAATATGATCCATCCGTTTAGAGAAGGTAATGGAAGGACTCAGAGAATATACATTGAGCAGTTATGCTTGAACAATGGTAGATTTGAAATTGATTTTACCGATGTTTCAAAAGAAGAGATGATAGCCGCCAGTGTCAGATCGGCAAATGCCAGCAACGATATGCTGGAAAAATTGATTAGTAGTTGTCTTTGTGAAAAATAGTTTTAGAGAAGATTGTAGAAAACTTTGCAAAGAAATATGCAAAGAACATGCAAAGGAATACGCAAAAGAATATGTGGTAAAGGAAAAAGATTGTTTCAGTAAAAAATCTAATGCAAGATATGAGATGGTCAGTAGATCAGGCACTCAATGCACTGGGAATCCAAGGTGATGAGAGAAAGATGATCATGGAGCAATTACAGAAATAAATAGAGAAATTATGTATTTCAAGGGCAGCAGGTTATAATAGACCTGCTGCTTTTTAAGGAGGACACCCCGATATGAACCTAAAACTGATAAAAGCATCCTACGAATACCAAGACGAATTAACAGAGATGATTAAAGAGTGGAAAGACGATCAGGAAGTAAACCGCACAGATCGTTCTCCGTGGGCAATCTTTAAGAATGACATTGAAGATTTTGATTACTACTTGGAAAATCTGGAGTGCAAAGAAGAAAAAAACGGATATGTTCCGGATTCGACTTTTTTCTGTCTGGATGTAGATAGGAACCGAATTGTCGGTGCCGTGAACATCCGCCACTATTTGAATGAAAACATTTACCTGACAGGAGGACATATCGGAGACGGAATCCGTCCGAGTGAGCGGAAAAAAGGGTATGCGACTGCAATGATAGCGCTGGCGCTAAAGGAGTGTAAAAAGCTTGGAATCAATAAAGTACTGATGACTTGTAATAAGGAAAATATCGGTTCAGCAAAATCAATCATGAATAACGGCGGCGTGCTTGAATCCGAGATTGAGGAAGACGGAGAGATCGAGCAGAGGTACTGGATCAACTTAAAGGAAGAAACAGTCGAATCAAAACGCTTCGTGATGCGCAGAGTCATGCCGTATGACTACAGAGAAATGGCGGAGTGGACTATGGATGAGCGGGTGTATACCTATCTTCTCGGAAATCCGGTAAAAAAGCCGGAAGATATCATGAATTTTTCGCGCAGGAAAGATCCGAATTCGAGGACGAACTATGTTATGATCGTTCGCCAGAAAGAAGACGGTCACGCAGTCGGCATTATCGGGGCTGTCTATGAGCCGGAGCATAATGCGTGGGAAATGTCCTATTCCATTCGGTATGATGACTGGGGAAAAAACTGTGCAACAGAAGCAACACAGGCACTCATGGATTACATAGAAAAAGAGCATGGCACATCTAATTTTATGGGAGAATGTGCAAAAGAGAATATAGGAAGTGCGAAGGTGCTGCAAAAGCTTGGAATGGTTTATGACCATGATTCGAGTTATACAAAGCATGACGGCAGCAGAACTTTTGAATCTGCGGTTTATGTTCTCAGAAAACAAAAATAAGATCATAGTTAAAAGAGACTTCACCCCAGAGGTCTCTTTTCCATTTCCACAAAATTGTTGTAAAAACCGCCACATAGTTATAATATAGTAAAAAAGCGCATTGGCGTTTCACGAAAAAATTGGATTGATGTATAGAAGTAATCATTACTCGAAATAGAGGAGAAAAAAATGTTATTAGAACCAATTATCACAAGTTTATTAGAGACAGATATGTATAAGTTTTCCATGGGACAGTGTATTTATCATCAGTTTTCTGATTATAAGACAACGTGGTCTTTCAAATGCAGAAACACAGATGTGCATTTCACACATGAAATGGTCGAGGAAATCAAGGAGCAGATCAAGTCATACTGCGGACTTCGTTTTACGGAGGAGGAACTCGAATACCTTCATAAGATCAAATGGATGAAGGGAAGCTATGTTGATTTCTTGAGATTGTGGCAGCCGAGATATGCGGATTTTGAGATCACGGAGGATGCGAAGTGCGGACTGACCATTGAGACATTTGGAACATGGCTCAACACATCCATGTATGAGATTCCGACGCTTGCGATTGTGAATGAAGTTTATTTCCGCATGGCATATAACTATGACGAATTAATGGCAAGCTTTGAAAGACGTTTAGATGAAAAAATCGCGTTGCTTCACGGAACTTATAACCTTGGACTGTTCAGCGAATTTGGTCTCAGAAGACGACTTTCTGCTGAGGCACAGGAGCTGGCAGTAAAAAAGTTAAATGACGATCACTATCCGGGATCTACATTCGTAGGAACATCAAATGTTTATCTTGCAAAAAAATATGGTATTACGCCGGTAGGAACAATGGCGCATGAATGGATCATGTGTGTCGGACAGGGAAATCACAAGCACAACCCGGCATATTCGAACTGGTATGCCTTGGATTCGTGGGTAAAAGAATACGGTATTTTAAATGGAACAGCCTTGACAGATGCCATTACGACAGATTGTTTCTTAAGAGATTTCCAGTTGACTTATGCCACACTGTTTTCCGGTGTGCGTCATGACAGCGGAGATCCATTTGAGTGGGGAGAGAAAATGATCCGCCACTACGAGAGCCTTGGAATCGATCCGAAAACGAAAACACTGTTATTTAGTGACAGCCTTGATTTTGAGCGCGCAGATAAGATTGCGTCTTATTTTGCAGGCAGAGTGAAGTTTGCATTTGGAATTGGAACTTATATTTCCAACGATACAGATGTTCCTGCTTTAAATATTGTCATGAAGACAACAAAATGTAACGGAATGGATGTTGCAAAGATTTCTGATACACCGGGAAAAGGTATGTGCAAAAATCCGGAGTATGTAGAATATCTCCAGAGATGTATCAGTTGGAGAATGGAAAACGACCGATAAAAAGAAAGGTGTGGGGAAGGTATGCAGAACTATTCAGGAGAAGCTGGGTTACAGTATCATTTACAGATCAGACCGGGGGATGTGGGGCGTTATGTGATCCTGCCGGGAGATCCGAAGCGGTGTGAGAAGATTGCAAAACATTTTGAGGATGCAAAACTTGTGGCAGACAGCAGGGAGTTTGTCACTTACACAGGCTATCTGGAAGGTGAGAAGGTCAGCGTGACATCCACCGGGATTGGCGGACCGTCCGCATCAATTGCGATGGAGGAACTGGTGCAGTGCGGTGCAGATACATTTGTGCGTGTTGGAACATGTGGCGGAATCGATCTGGACGTCAAGGGCGGTGATATTGTGATCGCTACCGGAGCAGTCCGCATGGAAGGAACCAGCAGGGAATATGCACCGATCGAGTATCCGGCAGTGGCAGATCTTGAGGTGGCAAATGCACTTGTTGCGGCAGCAAAGGAACTGGGGTTTACTTATCATACCGGAGTAGTCCAGTGCAAAGATGCATTTTACGGACAGCATGAGCCGGAGCGCATGCCGGTAAGCTATGAACTTTTGAATAAGTGGGAGGCATGGAAACGTCTGGGCTGCAAGGCGTCTGAGATGGAATCAGCGGCGTTGTTTATTGTGGCTGCGCATCTGAAAGTCCGCTGTGGTTCTGATTTTCTTGTCATGGGAAATCAGGAGCGCAATGCCCTCGGCATGGATAATCCGATCGTTCATGACACGGAGGCAGCAGTGACGGTCGGTGTGGAGGCAATCCGCAGACTGATCAGGGCAGACCGGGAGAAATAAGCCAGAAACAAAAAACATCTGGATTTGAAGAGAAATTGACCATAATTGGAACAGCATGGATAACAGAAAATGGGGTGTGAAGATCATGGAAGCAAAAAAGTATCGTAGAGTTTTTACAATTGTAATTGATTCCTGTGGAATTGGCGGCGCAAAGGATGCAGCACGTTTCGGGGATGCGGGAACAGACACGCTCGGTCATATTGCAGAGACAATGGGAAACCTGAATATCCCGAATATGCAGAAGCTTGGCATTGCCAATTTAAAAGAACTTAAGAACATTGCACCGGTGGAAAAACCAATGGGATATTTTACAAGACTTTCTGAGGCGAGCAACGGAAAAGATACCATGACCGGACACTGGGAAATGATGGGACTTCATATTACCAAGCCATTTTTGACGTTTACCGAGCACGGTTTTCCAAAGGAACTGATCGATGAACTGGAAAAACGTACCGGTCACAAGGTCATTGGAAATAAGAGTGCCAGCGGAACGGAGATTTTAGAGGAGCTGGGCGAGGAAGAGATCGCGACCGGGCATATGATCGTTTACACTTCTGCGGATTCTGTTCTCCAGATCTGCGGAAATGAGGAAACTTTCGGGTTAGAGGAACTTTACCGCTGTTGTGAGATCGCCAGAGAGATCACCATGAAGGACGAGTGGAAGGTTGGACGTGTCATTGCAAGACCTTATGTGGGTAAGAAAAAGGGTGAGTTTGTGCGCACCAGCAACCGCCATGATTATGCGTTAAAACCATATGGCAAAACGACATTGAATGTGTTAAAGGACGCAGGATATGATGTGATCTCCGTTGGAAAAATCCGTGATATTTTTGACGGGGAAGGCATTACAGAATCAAATAAATCCAAAAGCTCCGTGCATGGCATGGAACAGACTATTGAGATCGCACAGAGAGATTTTACCGGACTCTGCTTTGTGAATCTGGTGGATTTTGATGCTCTTTGGGGACATAGAAGGAACGTAAAAGGATACGCAGAGGAGTTGGAACGCTTTGACGTGAAACTCGGCGAGCTTCTTAAAGTACTTCGGGAAGATGATCTTCTTATCATCACGGCAGACCACGGAAATGATCCGACCTATACCGGAACCGATCACACAAGGGAACAGGTCATGTTTTTAGCTTATTCCCCTTCCATGAAAGGTGCCGGAAGATTAGAAAATCAGGACACTTTTGCGGTGATCGGAGCGACCATTGCAGACAACTTCGGCTTGCAGATGCCGGAGGGCACCATTGGAACATCATTGTTGGAGAAGTTAACATAACACGGAAAGGGAACATTATGGATAAAAAAGAGGTTTTGAAGCGTGTGGATCACACTCTGCTCTCGCAGACCGCCACGTGGAAAGAGATCAGAGAAATTCTAGAGGATGCGATGAAATACGGCTGTGCTTCTGCATGCATCCCGGCGGCCTATGTCAGACAGGCGGCAGAGTATGTGGACGGAAAACTGCCAATCTGTACGGTGATCGGTTTTCCAAATGGCTACCACACGACGGCAACAAAAGTTTTTGAGACGAAAGACGCCATTTCGAATGGAGCATCCGAGATTGATATGGTCATTAATATCGGATTTTTGAAAGATAGACGATATGAAGAAATTGAAAACGAGATCCGGCAGATCCACGAAGCATGCGGCGGAAAAATATTAAAAGTCATCATTGAGACCTGCCTTTTAACAGACGAAGAAAAAATCAAAATGTGCGAGATCGTCACAAAGGCTGGCGCAGAATATATCAAAACATCTACCGGATTTTCTACAGCAGGAGCCAACTTTGCAGACGTAGCACTCATGAAAAAACATGTTGGAGCCAATGTCAAAGTCAAAGCGGCAGGAGGAATCTCTTCCTTTGATGATGCCGAGGAATTTATCCGTCTGGGAGCAGACAGACTTGGCACAAGCCGGCTTGTGAAAATCCTGAAGAATACGGATGCAGGATCGGGATACTAAGGAAAGGAAGCGACAGCGAGACAAACTAATACAGAAATTCAGCTTGATTCTGAGGAGTTAGCTGCTCAGTCTGTTACATTGAATGAACTTGTACAGAAATTTGAATTGAAGTAGTATTTTGTAATAACTTATATGAATATCTCTATTGTTATTGCTGCATCAGTTCTTCAACTTCTGTTACGCCATAAGGATCACCGGCTTTTTGAAATGCGTCGATTGCTTTTTGAAAATAAGCAGTCGCAGACTTTGAATTATCTGCGGCTTTCATGATTTCACCAAGACCACGGTAAGCACATCCAATGGAAATAAGATCGTTTGACTTTTCAGCAAAATCGAGGGCAGACAGCATTGTTTTTTCTGCAAGGGACAGATTGTGAAGTTTCATTGCAATATATCCCTGTTCATAAAGATTGGCTGAAATTGTAAGGGTATCATTTGGGAAAAAATTTCGTATAATGTTTTCTTCCTGCAAAAAATAGTCTGTGGCTTTCTTGTAATCTTCTGCCATTCGTTCTACCATGCCGGATTGATGAAGGGCAATATGCTGTTCCTCTTGATCTATAGAAGATGAGACTAAAAGGGATGCATAAGCGCGTGCTTCGGAAAAATTTTTTGTAAAACTTTCAACATAAATGAGTCCCATTAAAACCTGCCAGTAATTATCATGATCAGTGGACGAAATCGATGCATAGCATTCTTTATAGATTTTTTCTGCTTCTGTATAATTTCCTGAATCAAATAATTCCCAGGCTTTCGATAGTTTTTCAGTCATAAATATTACCCTCCGTAGTGAAAAATATTATATCATAATCCTTCAGCCTGCCCGTCATATGGCACTGCTCATTGTTTACGCACATTATAGCATGTAGATTATGTTATATCCAGCAAGACGAAACAGAATAGAAAATGAAATAACAACTAATTGATAAAATTTCTTGATAACGACATATCGATATTGTAACCTCAAAAGACTGTGCTATAATGCAGTCAAGAAGTTAGAAGAAACTAACCTTCGATATGATTAACAGTAAATCATCAAATATCATATTTGAAAAAAGGGGAGCATATGTCAGAGGAAGAAAAGAGATTTTTGGAAATTGTTGATTTAAAGAAAGGATTCGGCAGCGGAGAAACACGTCAGGAAGTGCTGCGGGGAATGAATTTTTCTGTGGCAAAAGGCGAGTTTTGCGTGCTGCTTGGACCGTCCGGTTCCGGAAAGTCTACCCTGTTAAATATTATTGGTGGAATCGACAGTGCAGATTCCGGTTACATATCGATCAATGGTGATAAGTTAGAAGATATGAGTGAGAAAAAACTGACTCAGTACCGCAGAAAACATCTGGGCTATGTATTTCAGATGTACAATCTGATCGGAAATCTGAATGTGAAGGAGAATATCGAGGTAGGAGCCTATCTTTCTGATAATGCACTGGATATCGACGAACTGCTTCATACGTTAGGACTTTATGAGCACAGATATAAACTGCCGAATCAGTTGTCAGGCGGTCAGCAGCAACGTGTCTCTATCGGTCGTGCGATTGTGAAAAACCCGGATATCCTGCTCTGCGATGAACCAACCGGAGCGCTGGATTACAACACATCCAAGGAAATTTTAAAGCTGATCGAAGATGTCAACAAGAAATACGGAAACACCATTATCATGGTAACACATAACGAAGCAATCAAAAACATGGCAGATCATGTGATCAAGCTTCGTGACGGGGCAGTGCGCCACAACGAGAGGAATACAAACAAGATTTCAGCAGCAGATCTTGAATGGTAAGGAGTGTGGCAGTTATGAAAAAGAAAAAAATAAAAAACCCTCTGATCAAACGTATTCCACGGGAACTGCTTGGTGATTGGAAAAAATATCTGGTAGTTGCGTTATTTTTAATTCTTACCATAGGGTTTGTCTCCGGAATGTATGTTGCAAATGAAAGCATGTTATTTGCAGCGGATGAGGGTGTGACAAAGTACAAGCTGGAAGACGGACATTTTGAGCTGAACAAAAAAGCGGATGAAAAACTGATCACAGCAATCGAAACTGGCACGAAAGCAGACGTGAAACAGTATTACCTCGATAAAGCGAAGAAAGAGTTAGACGAAAAGTTTGATGATGAGGCTTACCAGGAAGCCTACGATAAAGCGTGGGATAAAGTTGAGGATGAGATTGATGATAAATATACAGACGCTGAGGAAAAATATGAATTAAATGATCTTGATTTTCAAGAAGTTCCGGTACATGTCTACGAGAACTTCTTCCGGAATGAGGAGGAAGATTACAATAATGATGGAGAAGCAGAGGGAACAATCCGTGTCTATGCAAAAAATGATGATGTCAACCTTGCCTGCCTGATTGAAGGAGCTTTTCCGGAAAATGAAAATGAGATCGCAATCGACCGTATGCATGCGGACAATGTAGGAATTAAAGTGGGTGATGAAATCTCTGTCAGCGGACAAAAATTTCAGGTAGTCGGCTTGATCGCGTATGTCAACTATTCCACCCTGCATGAAAAGGCAACGGACCTGATGTTTGACGCAATCAAATTTGATGTTGCCATGGTGACGGATGCTGGATTTGACAGACTACATAAGACGGTACACTATTCCTATGCATGGAACTATGTGGATACCCCGGCGGATGAAGTGGAACAGAAAGCAAAATCAGATGATTTTATGAAGGCACTGCTTACGCAGGTCGTATGTGATGATAAGGAGTTAAAAGATTATCTTCCACGTTATGCAAATCCGGCAATTAATTTTGCAACAGACGATATGGGATCGGACAAAGCAATGGGTGGCGTGCTTCTCGATATCTTAATTGTGATCATTGCATTTATTTTTGCGGTAACAATCAGCAATACGATTGCCAAAGAGGCATCGACGATCGGAACATTAAGAGCTTCCGGTTACACAAAAGGGGAACTGATAAGACACTATATTTCCATGCCGATTATTGTGACACTGATAGCGGCATGTGTGGGAAATATCCTTGGATATACCTTGTTTAAAAACGTGGTCGTTGGCATGTACTATAACAGTTACAGTCTGCCAACATACGAGACAATCTGGAATCCGGATGCATTTTTCAAGACAACGATCATTCCGGTTGTGTTAATGCTTGTTGTAAATCTGATCGTAATTATGAAAATGATGCAGCACACGCCATTGCAGTTTTTACGCCATGACCTGAAAAAATCAAAACGGAAAAAAGCAATGCGTCTGCCGAAATGGAATTTTTTAAGCCGTTTCCGGCTGCGTATCGTGTTCCAGAATGTTTCAAATTATCTGATTTTGTTTGTTGGAATCTGGTTTATCGCGATTATGCTTGCCATGGCAGTTGGTATGCCGGAGACGCTCGATTACTATAAATCCAATGTTTCCAATATGATGTTTACAAACTATCAGTATGTATTAAAGTCCTATGAGGATGAGGACGGCGATATTATCACAACCAAGAATAAAGATGCAGAGAAATTCAACATGACATCCTTGCAGCATAAGAGTGATACCTTGGATGAGGAAATTTCAGTTTACGGAGTAGAACCGGACAGCCGTTATGTAAAAATCAGTGATCTTTCTTCGCTCAAAGGAAACGAGGCATACGTTTCAGTTTCCTATGCAGACAAATATGATCTGAATGTGGGCGATACGGCAGTTCTGGATGCAAAATACGAGAATAAACAATATGAATTTACCGTTGCCGGAACGTATGATAAATGCCAGTCGTTAGCAGTTTTCGTGTCAAATGAAGAATATTGTGAAATCTTTGACACAGACAGTGACGCTTTTACCGGATACCTTTCCGATTCGGAGATTACAGATATTGATGAGAACGATATCGCAACAGTTATTACAGAGCGTGATATCACAAAAATGAGTGACCAGTTAGATCACTCTATGGGATCGTATATGACCTATTTCCAATACCTATGTATCCTTTTATCCGCGGTATTGATCTATCTGCTGACGAAACTCATTATCGAGAAGAATGAAAATGCAATTTCCATGACAAAAATCCTGGGATATGAGAATCGTGAGATCGCAAGCTTATACCTGCTCTCTACGACGTTAGTTCTTCTTGTAATAGATGCAGTCAGTGTATTATTAGGCGGAATCATTATGAAAGTCGTATGGCGGATAATGCTCTTTTCCTATAGCGGCTGGTATGCATTCCGCATGAGCACCGTCGGATATATCAAAATGTACCTGTTCATTCTGATCGGCTACTTATTCGTCATGGTATTGGATTTCCAGAGAATCAAGAGAATCCCAATGAATCAGGCACTGAAAAATGTGGAATAATCGAAAAATATGAAGTAGGCGAAATTAAGAGAATGCAAAAAATGGGGGCATCCGAAAACGTGGATGTTCCCATTTTTGTGTCAGGATTTCTTTTTTACGATTTGAAGTTCGTATCCAAGAGCATCTAGTAGGTGGCTAAATACCTTAATAGTAGGAATACTTTCTTTTCGTTCAATTCTTGAAATAACTTGCTGTTTATTTCCGGTTAATGCGGCAAGCTGTTTTTGGGTTATTTTTTTCTGCTTTCGTAAAGAAACCATTTCACCGATAAGTTTATATTCTGCGCGAGAATCATCCCATGCTTTTTTAAACTCAGGATCATTTTGTCTTTGCCGTTCAATTTCTTTTTCCACACTGGTTTGCATAAATGGCATAAGCACAGCCTCCTTTATATAAACTTTTTACCTAGCATTTGATTCAATTCTTTTGCCCGTTTTCGAACAATACTTGCGTCTTTCTTTTCTGTTTTATTCTTTTGCTTATGGCAGGCGTGGAGCAAATAAATATTATCGTTGTCTACAGTAATATAGAATATGCGATTATTTTTTTGAAAGTATACTTCATAGATTTTCTTTTCCCACGGTTTGAAGAAAATTTTATCAAATTCGTCTCTTTCCATATGTTGTAATACAGTGTATCCGTCAATTTTTTCATTCAATGGAAGTGAGTCGATATATTCGTATATCAGGTTCCTGCCAGAGTTGGAGCAATAAGGGTGTAAAATCATTTATAGACCTCATTTTCTTTAAAATACAACTTATATGTTGTAAAGTCAAGCGCAAAATAAAAGTGATATGAATATGAAAATAGTTTGGAAATACAAAAACTTAATCTTTCTTTGCTTTTGCAAGCTTTTCCGTTTCGATTTTATATGCCATTAACCGCAACAGATAATCAGGCATTTTGCGATTCCCAAGTTCCCAGTCCTGAAGGGTTCGATAAGGAATTTCAAAATATTCACAGAATTCTTTGCGTGTCATGCCCGTAGTTGTTCTTAATGTAATCAAGTAGTCTCGGTTATCCATAAGTTAGATTTCCTCCGTATTTTATTTAAGTAATATTTAGATAGTTCCTCACAATTCATTCCATTTTATCTATGAGTTTAGCAATTATCTATTTAAGTAGTATTCAGTATGGATTTACACGCATTGCGTGTTTGCTAACATTATAGCATACACGTTGCGTATATACAACAATAAAATTTGTTTTGCAAGGTAAAGGTAACTCAGATTTTTTGAGAAAGATTCTGCGGAAATCTACAGACAGTTTTGTAGAAAAATGTTAGAATGTCAAAAGAAATAGATAATTGAGAAAATTCAAAGGAGCAGTTATGCAGGAAAAAAGCAGAAAAAAAGCGATAGATAATGCGGATGTATTGCAGAAGAAATATAGCTGGAAAGCGCAGAAAGAAACTGCAGCAGCAAAGAAAAAGCCAGCAGCAAAAACACCAATAGATAAACACCCAGCAGAAAAAGCAACAGATAAAAGAAAGAACCAGCCAAAACAGCCTGAAAAGAAAAAGGAAAATGTCTGTCCATACGCAAAAAAATGTGGCGGCTGCGATTATCAGGGAATGTCCTATGAACAACAGCTGCAGGAAAAACAGACCTATGTGCGCAAAAACATTGGGGAGTTTTGCAAAGTGCTTCCAATTATCGGCATGGAAAATCCATATCATTACAGAAATAAAGTGCATGCTGTTTTTGACGTAGAACGCAGAGGAAAACATGCAAATGGCGGCAGACGCACCGCAGGAAACGGACATGCGAAGGCAGCACCGGGTGGTGTGATCTCTGGTGTATACAAGGCAGGAACGCATGAGGTCATTAACATTGATTCCTGTGAGATTGAGGATGAATTATCTAGTGCGATCATCCGGGATATCAGAGGACTTTTACATTCCTTTAAAATAAAAACCTATGATGAAGATACAGGATATGGTCTGCTGCGTCATGTCCTTGTGCGCCGCGGATTTCACAGTGGAGAGGTAATGGTTGTTTTAGTGCTGGGATCACCAATCCTTCCGTCAAAAAATAATTTTGTCAAGGCATTGCGCAAACTGCATCCGGAGATAACTACGGTTGTAATAAATGTGAACGATAAGCAGACAAGCATGGTGCTTGGAGAAAAAGAAACCGTCATTTATGGAAAAGGCTATATTGAGGATACGCTCTGTGGCTGTACCTTCCGTATTTCGCCAAAATCATTTTATCAGGTGAATCCGGTACAGACAGAGATCCTTTATAACAAAGCGATCACATATGCGGGACTGACCGGAAAAGAGAAAGTGATCGATGCATATTGTGGAACCGGAACGATCGGTCTGATCGCTGCGTCCAAGGCAAAAGAAGTGATCGGCGTGGAGTTAAACCGTGATGCTGTGAAGGATGCGGTCATCAATGCAAAACGGAACAATATCAAAAATGAACAGTTCTACAATGCAGATGCCGGAAAATTTATGGTAGAGCTTTCGGAGCAGAACAAAAAAGTGGATGTCGTATTCATGGATCCACCGAGAGCGGGAAGCGATGAGGCATTTTTATCCTCAGTAGTAAAACTTGCACCGAAAAAAGTGGTCTACGTGTCATGCAACCCGGAGACACTTGCGAGAGATTTAAAATATCTCACAAGACATGGGTATCAGGCTGTCGAGTGCCAGCCTTGCGACATGTTTCCATTTACGAAACATGTAGAGTGTGTGTGCCTTTTGTCCAAACTCCATGAAGCGAAATATCATGTGAATGCGACACCTGATATGGATAGATAAAATGGGCAATGGTGCTATGAAAAATGCAGAACGTTGCCTATACCGTGAGTGATTGCGCAGAAGTACTGCTAAAAATAAGCTGGAAGGTTGCCTTTTTTGATTCCTCAAGATGTGCTGACATCTGTTTGGCAGCTTCTTGCCAGTCGTTGCGCAGGCATGCCCGGATAATGTCAAGATGTTCCTGAAAAGTGTCGTCTAATCGTTTCTCGGAAATATTCCCGGTCATATAGCGGAAACGTTCTGCCTGTGTCTGTATCATATTGTAGTTTTGATGGATATAAGTGTTTGGGCACGCATCGACAACGAAGTTGTGAAATTCCGTATCTAATTCGTAAAAATAATCATTATTATTATAACAGTTATGATTCGTTTTACTGGAACTGAAAATATTATAAAAATCTTTTAACCGCTCCACAGAGAGGGCATTACCATAATTTAAAAGAATATACGGCTCATATAATTGCCGTACTTCAAAAATCATATTGATCGTATTAATGGAAAGAGGCATTACGATAATGCCTTTTTTTGGTTTTATTTCAATTAATCCCTCCTGCTCTAAACGGCTTAGCGCATCACGGACCGGTGTGCGGCTCAGACCTAATTCAGTAGTGAGAAGTTCTTCATTTAAAAAAGTTCCCGGTGCATATTCACAGGTTACGATCTTTTGGCGGATCGTATTGTAAGCCTGTGTTTTTAAATTCATTTTTGACATAACAGATACTCCCATAACAAGAAAATAATATTAAATATTCTTTTTCATTCTAGCATACGGACAAAATAAACACAACAGATTCACAAATGAGCTGCCAAAATGAATGCGAAGCCTGCCTGATGAGGGGTGACAAAAGTGAATTGTGCATTATTGACAAAATATGATAAAGAATTATTTGCAACATGTACAATTGACATGCAAATAACATGATATTATAATCTGATGTATACAACATAGTATGTAACGATAAGTACAAGACAGAAACATAAAAAGCATACCAAAGGATAAGAGGAGGATGACACATGAAAGCAATGTATATCAACGCACCAGGCGAAGTGGAAATCAAGGAGATCGATATGCCGGTGAGAAAAGAAGGAGAAGTATTATTAAAACTTTTATATGGAGGAATCTGTGGAAGTGATCTTGGATCATACCGTGGAACATTTGCATATTTTGATTATCCGAGAATTCCGGGACACGAATTTTCAGCCGAAGTCATTGAGGCAGATGAGAACAATGAATATGGGATCAAACAGGGAATGATCGTTACCTGTAATCCATATTTTAACTGCGGACATTGTTATTCCTGCACACATGGGATCGTAAATGCATGTATGGATAATCAGACCATGGGATGCCAGCGGGATGGAGCTTTCCGCGAGTACATCACAATGCCGGTAGAAAGAGTGTATGACGGAAAAGGTATGGATCCGAAAACCTTAGCAGCAATCGAACCGTTCTGTATCAGTTATCATGGTGTCAGCCGTGCAAATGTCAAAGAGGGAGATAAAGTGCTTGTAGTCGGAGCCGGAACAATCGGTGTACTTGCAGCCATCGCAGCAAAAGCAAAAGGCGCAACAGTTTATATCTCAGACGTATCCGAAGGTAAGCTTGAAATGGCAAAAGAGTTCGGCGTAGACGGAACATTGCTGAATGATTCACCGGAGAATTTTGATAAAGGAGTGGCAGAGCTTACAGAGGGAAATGGATTTGATGTGACGATTGAGGCTGTAGGACTTCCATCTACTTTCCAGAATTGTATTGATGCATGTTGTTTCGGTGGACGCATGGTATTGATCGGAGTCGGAAAAAAGAATCTGGATTTCAACTTCACACTGATCCAGAAAAAAGAACTGAATGTATTTGGTTCGAGAAATGCATTGAAAAAAGACTTCTTAGAGTTGATCGATCTTGTTCATGAGGGCAAAGCTCCACTGGAAAAGATCATCACAAATGTTTATCCGTTTGAGGACGCAGCAAAGGCTTTTGCAGACTTTGCAAACAATCCAGGAGACATGTTAAAAGTAGTTTTTGATTTTTCCGGTATTAACAAATAAAAAGTCAGAAACGGTTGGAGAAAAAGGAGGGTTTACACTATGAGATTAAAAAAAATGACAGCAGTGATACTGTCAGGCCTGATGTTATTGCCTTTAACTGCCTGTGGAAGCACCAGCCAGACAGGATCGGATGCAGCATCGTCCGTAGAACCGGAGATTGTATTGGATGTGGCATTTGAGAATAACAGCAGTGAACCGATCGGTGCAGGATGGGAGAGAGCACAGGAGATCATAAAAGAAAAGTCCGGTGGAAAAATGGCGATTGAAGTGTACCCGGATTCACAGCTGGGAGATAAATCATCTTTGATTGATTCCATGCTTTTGGGAGAGCCAGTATGCACGCTTGCAGACGGAGCGTTTTATGCAGATTATGGGATCAAGGACATGGGAATATTATTTGGACCATTTCTCTTTGATGACTGGGATCAGTGCTGGACATTGATCGAATCAGACTGGTATGAGGATCAGTGCAAAAAGCTGGAAGAAAAAGGATTAAAAATTATCGCTTCCAACTGGATGTATGGAGAACGCCATACACTTACCAATGTTCCGGTAAACAGTGTAGATGATCTGAAAGGATTAAAAATCCGCGTACCATCCAATGAGATACAGTCATATGGATTTGATGTCCTCGGAGCAACCTCTACCGGTATGGCATTAGGAGATGTTTATCAGGCATTGCAGACAAAGACAATTGATGGTGCGGAGAATCCGATCGCTACCCTGTATGGAAGAAAGCTGCATGAAGTGGCTCCATATCTGATCCTGGACGGACATGTTAAAAACTTCACTACATGGGTGGTGTCAGCTGACTGGTTTAACAGCCTCACAGAGGAACAGCAGAACTGGCTTGTTGAGACGGCACAGGAAGCTGGCGAATACAACAATCAGGTATTGCAGGAGGCGGAGCAGGAGTATTTACAGCTGATGGTCGACGAGGGAGTGACCGTTGTCGATCCATCGGAGGAAGTGCTGGAAGGTTTCCGGGAAAAAGCAGCTCCATTCTATGAGATGGGAGACCGTTTCGGATGGTCAGACGGACTGTACGATACAGTGCGCAAGGCAATGGGAGCAGAGGAATAGGAGAGGATGAGCATGGAAAATAAGAAAAAGAGCAAATGGAGTTTTTTAGCGAATTTAGATGTTATCGTAGCATCTGTCATTCTGGCGATCCTGATCATATTAACATTTGCCGGGGTTATCTGGCGTTATGTGTTTCATGCACCATTTACATGGTTAGAGGAAGTTCAGACATCCTGTATGGTGTGGATCACATTTGCGGCAGCAGGTGCGGCATTCCGGAACGGTAACCACGTTGCGATCGAGATGATCGTGGATCTCATGCCGGAAAAAGCACAAAAGGTAATGGAGATCATGATTACAGTTATTGTGGTTGTGATATTAGGTTTCCTATTTGCACAGACCATTCCGTATTTGAAGATATTTCTGGAAAGTGGACGTTCCACCAGTATGTTACATATTCCTTACATTGTAGTGTATGGCATTTCACTTTTTTCCTATGTGGATATGGTGATCAGTTTTATTTACAGCATACTTCATGGCGTTAAATCAGAGGCAAAGGAGGCAGCAGGCAGCGATGAGTGATATTCTTTTATTGGCAGCAATCGTAATGTTGGTACTTTTATTTTTGAAGGTGCCTGTATATTTGGCAGTATTGGGCGGCTCTATGGTGTATTTTGCACTGAACCCGCATGTGAGCGCAGCAGTGTTTGCACAGCAGACGATTATCGGAACTGAAAAAATTTCACTGCTGGCAATCCCGTTTTTTGTCTGCGCCGGAATTTTTATGAATTACACCGGTGTCACGAAAAGGATCATGGATTTCTGTGAGGTTGTGACAGGCAGACTTCCGGGTGGACTTGCACAGGTCAATGTCCTTCTCTCAACAGTCATGGGAGGTCTGTCAGGTTCTAATATTGCGGATGCCGCAATGGAATCCAAAATGATGGTTCCGGAAATGACAAAAAAAGGATTTTCCCTTGAATTTTCCAGTGTTGTGACAGCAGCGTCCTCAATGATCACACCGTTGATCCCGCCAGGAATCGCAATGATCCTCTACGGATGTATTGCAAACGTATCCATCGGAAAACTGTTTATGTCAGGTCTTGGGGTTGGGGCATTGCTCTGCATCACCATGATGATATTAGTCGGGGTTATCTCAAAAAAACGTGGATATGGTAACATTTCCACAGAGAAAATGACATGGTCACGCTTCTGGAAGGCATTTAAACCTGCAATTTTACCGCTTTTACTTCCAATCATTATCATTGGAGGTATCAGAATTGGTGTGTTCACTGCAACAGAGGCAGGAGCAGTTGCTATCATTTACGCAGCTTTTCTTGGCTTCCTTTATAAAGAGATGCATATCAAAGACATGATTCAGGGGTTAAAAGAGACTGCCTGCACAACAACGTCCATTATGCTGATCGTTTCCGCAGCATCTGTATTCTCATGGATCCTGACAAAAGAGCAGATCCCACAGGCGCTGACTGCATGGATGCTTGCAAACATTCACAGTAAATTTGTATTCCTGATCGTTGTGAATATTTTCCTTCTGATCGTCGGAATGTTTATCGAGGGAAATGCTTCCATGATCATTCTTGTTCCATTGCTTGCACCGATCGCAAAAGCATATGGCATTAACGAGATCCAGTTTGCAATGATCTACATCTTTAACAATGCGATCGGAGCACTTTCACCACCTATGGGAACATTGATGTTCGTAACCTGTTCCATCACAAAATGTAAGACGGCAGCGTTTATTAAGGAAGCAGTTCCATTCTACATTCTGCTGATCGTAAACCTGTTGCTCCTCACATGGTTTGAGCCATTTACAACATTTCTTGTAAATTTAGTTTATTAGTTTAAATAGAAAATGCGGCTGCCACATAAACATGTGCAGTCCATTTTCCATATCAGTGATAAAAAAGAAAGGGAATAAATAATGGAAAAATTAAATTATGATGTAATAAAAAAAGTTGGCTATGACGGATATCTTCTGAAAGAAGCACCGGAAAAAGTGATGCAGTTTGGAGAGGGAAATTTCCTGCGTGCGTTTGTTGATTACTGGTTCGACCTTGCAAATGAAAAAGCGGACTGGAATGGAAAATGCTGTCTCGTCCAGCCGATCGCACAGGGGCTGAGCGACATGATCAATGAGCAGGAAGGACTCTACACGTTATATCTGCGTGGAAGTGAAAACGGTCAGAAAGTGGATGACAAGCGTGTGATCTCCAGCGTGAGCCGCTGCTTAAACCCATATGAAAAAGCAGGCTACGAGGCAATGATGGAATTAGCAGCCAGCGATGAACTTGAAATCATCGTTTCCAATACAACAGAAGCGGGAATCCAGTATGACCCTTCCTGCAAAAAAGATGACTGCCCACCGTCAAGTTTCCCAGCAAAACTGACACAGGTACTGTACCATCGTTATCAGGCAGGAAAAAAAGGGATCATCATGTTAGCCTGCGAGCTGATCGACAACAATGGAAAAGAGCTGTTAAAATGTGTCAACCAGTACATTGAACAGTGGGGACTTGAGGACGGATTTAAAAAATATGTCAATGAGGACTGTACCTTCTGCGGCTCTCTTGTTGACCGTATCGTACCGGGACGCATCCGTGATGAGAAAGAGGTAGCGGAGTTAGAACAAAAACATGGTTACACAGATCCGTTATTGGATGTCGGAGAAGTATTTGGCGTATGGATCATCGAAGGTGATGAAAAGTTAAATGATGTCCTTCCTTTCAAAAAGGCAGGACTTTCCGATAAAGTATTTGTTGTGCCGGATATGAGTCCATATAAAAAGAGAAAGGTGCGCATTTTGAACGGAGCGCACACCGGGTTCGTGCTTGGCGCATATCTCGCAGGAGAAAATATTGTGCGTGACTGCATGCATGACGACGTCATCAAAGGTTTTATGAACAAAATGCTTTATGAGGAGGTGATTCCGACACTTCCATTAGATAAAGACGATCTGCTGAAATTTGCAGCAGCAGTTTCAGACAGATTTAACAATCCATTTGTAAATCATGAATTGATGAGTATCTCTTTGAATTCAACATCAAAATGGAAAGCGCGCAACATGCCTTCTTTTTTGGAATATATCAAAGAACAGGGAAAACTTCCTGTGTGCCTGACAATGTCTCTGGCTGCCTATATCGCCTTTTACAGCAATGACATTCAGGAATTGACAGATGCGGGACTCATCTGCAGACGTCCGGCAGGAAACGAATATACCGTAAGCGATGACAGATGGGTGCTGGAATTTTATTATGAACATCGGGATGCATCAGCGGCGGAACTGGTGCATGAAGTGCTTACAAATAAAAAAATGTGGGATCAGGATCTGACCGGAATCGAAGGATTAGAGAAAGCGGTCACAGAGGATCTTGAGAAAATACGCAGGGAAGGAGCAAAGGCTGCTTATGCAGGCTGCCTGTAAATGCTTATGAAGACGATACAGATAGCACCGGCGGATAATGTGGCAGTTGCACTCTGCCCGATCAATGCAGGAGAGACCGTACAGTCCGGCGATCTGAGTCAGGTCGTGGTGACAGAGGCAATCCCGCAGGGACATAAGATTGCGTTGAAAAATATTGCAAAAGAAGAGAATATTATCAAATATGGCTTTGTGATCGGACATGCAACGACAGACATTCCGGCAGGAAGCTGGGTACATACGCATAACATGGCGACGAATCTGTCCGGAGAAATTGAATATTCCTATCATCCGGAACTTAAGCAGCCGGCATCAGAAAAACCGGAGTGTTTTAACGGATTCCGCAGGAAAGACGGACGTGCAGCGATCCGGAATGAGATCTGGATCATTCCGACAGTAGGGTGTGTCAATGACGTTGCTAAGAGAATGACAGCACTCAATCAGGATCTTGTGACCGGAACGATAGACGGTCTGTATACATTTGACCATCCATTTGGATGCAGCCAGACGGGACATGACCATGCACAGACCAGAAAACTTCTGGCGGCGCTTGTGCGCCATCCCAATGCAGCAGCAGTACTTGTATTGGGACTTGGATGTGAGAATCTGACACATGAACAGTTCGTGGAGGAACTGGGCGATTATGATGCGGACAGAGTCAAATTCTTAACCTGCCAGGAAGTGGAGGATGAATTTGAAGCCGGAAGAAAATTATTGGAAGAATGTGCAGCCTATGCCGGACAGTTCCACAGGGAACCGATCCCGGTGAGCGAGCTTGTAGTCGGGATGAAATGCGGCGGTTCTGACGGACTTTCCGGTATCACGGCAAACCCGGCAGTAGGCCGTTTCAGCGACATGCTTGTGGCAAGAGGCGGTTCCACAGTTCTGACAGAAGTACCGGAAATGTTTGGTGCAGAGGGATTTTTAATGAACCGCTGTATTAATCAAGAGGTGTTTGAAAAAGCTGTCAGTATGATCAACGGATTCAAAAATTATTTTATAAGCCACAACGAGGTCGTATACGACAACCCAAGCCCGGGAAACCGCCAGGGTGGTATTACAACGCTCGAAGACAAGTCCTGCGGCTGCGTACAAAAAGGCGGTACAGCCCCGATCATGGATGTGATCGGATATGGGGACGCTGTTGTGACAAAGGGATTAAATATGCTTTATGGACCTGGAAACGATCTTGTATCAGCAACGGCGATGACAGCAGCAGGAGCGCACCTGATCCTGTTCACAACAGGACGCGGTACACCATTCGGAGCGCCGGCTCCGACATTGAAGCTGTCCACGAACAGCCGGCTTGCGGAAAATAAAAAAGGATGGATCGATTTTGATGCAGGTCCGATCGTTGAAGGAGAATCCATTGACGACGCAGCAAAACGTCTGTTACAGCTGGTGATCGAAGTTGCCAATGGAAAAGAAACACAGACTGAGAAGCGTGGATACAGAAGCATTTCCATTTTTAAGGATGGGGTTGTTTTGTAAAAGGAATCTTAATAAGCAGGGATATCATTCCAGAAAACAGGGGTACACAATGTGTGTCCTGCAATCTTGGAATATCCCTGCTTTATTTTGCTTTTTAGTAAAAGGTCTGTTATGATTAAGAAAATAATGTATTTTTATACAAAAATAAATTTATAAGGGGACAAAAGAAAGCGGGGGAAAGAGTTTATGAAAAAAATAATACCAATCATTTTTTTTCTGGTTTTTGCTGTAATCGGAGTGGGGATGCTGATCGGAAGCTTTTCGATTTTGAACATGGAAACCAGTGCTATGGATGGAGCAGAGGAAATTACGGCATACATTACAGATATCCAGACACACAGGGATTCGGACGGAGATGTGGATCATGATGTGTTTGTGACCTATGAATATGATGGGGTAACGTATGAAGATCAGAAGATCACCAGCTACAGTTCAGACATGTATATCGGTGAGGAACTGACACTTTATTTCAATCCGCTGCGTCCGGCATGGCTGACTGTGAAAGGACATGAATACTATGGATTTCGCATGATGCTTTTTATGGGAATTGTGTTTTTCCTTGTTGGAATCAGTTATCCGTTTTATCAGTTGATCATGAAATTGAGAAAAAAACGCATTTTGAAAAAGGGTTATATACTTCATGCAACGATTGAAGACATTGTGCTGAACACATCCATGAGAGTGAATGGACAGAGTCCATATGTCATTTACTGCTCGTATTATGATGCACTACAGAATCTGACCTATCGTTTCAAGAGTGATAATCTGTGGACAGATCCAGGGTATGTTTATCGACCGGGAGATCCGATTGAGGTTGCAGCAGATCCGAAGAATTACAAACACTATCATGTGATGGCAGAGGAACGGATCAATCAGAGAGTTGTCGATTATACATAGAAAAAAGAGGAAACTACATGATAACTACAATTTTACTTGATTTAGACGACACGATTCTTGATTTTCATAAGGCAGAAAAAGAAGCTCTGAAAAAAGCACTGCAAAAAATCGGTGTGGAGCCGACAGAGGCGCTGCTGAAAAGATACAGCGAGATCAATCTGTCCCAGTGGAAATTATTAGAACTCGGCAAACTGACGCATGCGGAAGTGAAGATAAACCGTTACCGGATCTTTTTTGAAGAATATGGGATAACAGCTTCGCCGGAAGAAACTGCGAAATGTTACGAGCAGAATCTTGCTTATGAGCATGAAAAAGTAGAAGGCGCACTGGAACTTTTACAAAAACTGCATGGAAAATACCGATTATACGCAGCGTCGAATGGAACCTACGAAGTGCAGAAACGCCGGATTGAGGAGTCCGGGATAAAACCGTATTTTGAGGATTTTTTTATTTCGAAAAAAATCGGCTTCTATAAGCCGGATAAAAAATTTTTCGACTATTGTTTCGCCCATATTCCTGATTTTAAATTAGAGAAGAGCGTCATGGTAGGTGACAGTCTTTCGTCGGATATTCTTGGTGGAAAAAATGCGGGACTAACTACAATCTGGTATCAAAAAGATCGAAATATAACAGATGACGGCGCCATTCACCCGGACTACCGCATTTATGAATTGAGCGAATTGCCGGATTTATTAGAAAAAATAGAATAACAGCGAAAATGCATCAATAACAAACAAGTGCAGGAATCTGGCAATATATTGGGGATAGAAATGAATGGAATAAATTGCAGTGATGTGTTAAAATAATCATGGTTTGAATTGAAATTATCGAATGTCAGATATTGTGAAATTGAATCATTACGAACGATATTTTAGACATTGGGTTATTAGGAAAGGATATTTTTTTATGGAAGAAAAGACAACAATGGAAATCACAAATGATAGATTAGAGGAGGCAATCAAAGATTACGCGGCAGACCGGACAAAAGAAAAGCTTACAGCAGTCTTAAATCTGCTTCGTCCGACGAAACTGTTAGTTCCGGCAATGTTAAAAGCACCGGATCAGCCAACTCCCTGCTTTTTAAAGAGCGGTGCCGGCGAACAGTATTTTGTAGTGTACACCTCCAAAGAGCAGATGGCAAATGCACCAAAAAGCCAGGCACTCTTAAGCATGCCATTCCCGGCGTGCAACAGCGTTGCCGTAAAACCGGAATTGAATTTAAGCGGAATGGTCATCAATCCATTTACCGATAATCTGGTATTGAAGATTGAACTGATCCAGAAACTGCATGAGGCAGATGAGAAAATGGCAAAACAGCCAAAGCAGATCAAGATGACACCACAGCAGTTTCAGGCATTCGTGAAAAATCAGACAGAGTTTTCGGTGATCCCGAAACGCTTATATGCCGAGAAAGCAGAATTTGTACAGAAGCTTTGCGATGAAAAAGAAGCTTTTGTCAATGAACTTTTTGCAGCAGCATTCAAAGAGCCGAAGCTTTATCCATACACAGAGGATGACTATTCTGTTATGGCACTGGACATTTCCGAGGATCTGACACTGATCCGTGTGGATCTTCCGGATAAAGGTTTGGTTCCGCCACTTTGCTATCGTATCTATATTACATACAATCCATTAAAGGATGAAGCTCATTATTATACGATCGAGATGACAAAAGAGAAAGATGTAAGACTTCTCGGCGGCGTGACAGAGGATGCAAAGCACGTCAGCTATGGAAATGCACCGGTAGAGGGTGCAGAATTGCAGGAGATTATGAACCTTGCAAAAAATCCTGGGGAACTGACAAGCTAAACCGGAGGTTGACTAAGTAATGTTGGCAGATTTTATGGCTTCATTCATAATGTAAAGCAGGGCAGAGATATTCACAAGTCAGTCACTGTGTAAATAAAAAGAAAAACCGTACAAACAAATATGATTTCCTTTGTGAGCTTTGCGAACAGGAACATCATATTTGTTTGTACGGTTTTTTTAAATATTTACTTCACAAGACTTTCTGCGTAATCCAGTGCATCGACGATATTTTTATGGAAATTCTCTTTTCCGATAAGTTCCACAAATCCGTCCTTTTCCATAACATGCATTGGCTGCTCATTGACATGTGAGAACACCAGCGTAATATTCTTGCGTTTCGCGCGTGTGGCAAGTTCATGCAAAGAGTGCATTGCACTTGCATCGATGGCAGGAACGCTTCGCATACGGATGACAACGACCTTGGTGTGGTGATGACTGTTGATATTTACAATCTGGTCTGCCGCAGCGAAAAACATTGGACCGCAGATCTCGAATACGCTGATAGAGTGCGGAATATCACGGAGTTTTTCTGCCTCGCCCGGTGTGATGTCAGGGGAATCCGTGTACTTCCAGGCTTTAATGTCGGCTGTTTCAGCCATACGTTTCATAAATAAAAGGGCAGCAAGTACAACGCCGATTTCAATTGCAACTACCAGATCAAAAAATACGGTTAAGAAAAATGTGGCAACTAAAACAATAATATCGCTTTTTGGCGCGGTTTTGCAAAGACGGAAGAAGGAAGACCAGTCTGCCATATTTGCAGCAACCATGAGAAGAACAGCGGCTAAAGTTGTCATTGGAATCAATGCAGCAAGCGGCATTAAAACCAGAAGAATAATAGTCAAAGTGATACAGTGCATAATACCGGCAATTGGTGTGCGTCCACCGTTTCGGACGTTGGCAGCAGTTCTGGCAATTGCGCCAGTGGCTGGAATACCACCAAAAAGTCCTGAAAAAATATTTCCAAGTCCCTGACCGATCAGCTCGGCATTGGATTTATGCGTATCACCGATCATACCGTCTGATACCACTGCGGAAAGCAGGGATTCGATACCGGCAAGAATAGCAATCGTAAAAGCCGGGGAGAGCATCTGCTGTACCAGTTTCATGGAGAGGGCAGGTGCGTGGAAGCTTGGAAAAGCAGAATTTAATTCGCCGTAAACGCTTCCAATGGTATTGACCGGGAGTTTCGCAAAATACACGATCGCGGTTGTGATAATGATCGCAACGAGAGAACCCGGAATTTTATCTGTCACTTTTGGCCAGAGCAGCATAATGATGACTGCAACAAAACCGATCACTGTGGCGGTAAGGTTAATGGTACTAATATTTTCAATATAGGCAGTGATTTTATTTAAGAATTCAGAAGGAACGGACGCAATCTCAAGACCGAAAAAGTCTTTTAACTGTCCTACAAATAAAGTTACTGCAATACCGCAGGTAAAACCGGTGGTAATTGTATAAGGAATGTACTTGATGAGGGAGCCGAAACGGCAGATCCCCATAATTACCAGAATAATTCCGGCGAGGATTGTCGCAACAATCAGTCCGTCAGTGCCATATTCTTCCACGATTCCGTAGATGATGACAACAAATGCTGCGGTCGGACCGCCGATCTGGACGCGGCTTCCGCCGAAAAACGAAATGAAAAATCCGGCAATGATCGCAGTGTAAAGTCCCTGTTCAGGTCCCACACCGGAAGCGATTGCAAGCGCAATGGAAAGCGGGAGAGCAATGATCGCAACAATAATACCGGAAATAATATCCTTGATGAGCTGCTCTTTGGTGTAACCTTTCATGACATCAAAAAGTTTTGGCCTTAGTTCATTCATATGATGATTTATCCTTTCAGTAAAAAATGTATAAAATAATTATTAAAAAAATATAAACACGCAAATTAAAATTCTATCACTGTGGGAGCGCTATTTCAAGGGAAATCACTCGTTATTTTTTTGACAGGCTGTTTTTTCCATGATACAAGCAATGATATGACTTAATTCCTATTGACATAGTATGAATAGGGGGATATACTGAATCTAATGATTTTCAGAAGTCAGTATGTTTTTACAGAAAATGTGAAACGGCTTATAAGGGAAGGATTATTTTATGAAAGTATCAACAAAAGGAAGATATGCTTTAAGATTAATGTTAGATCTTGCAGTGAACAATACAGGAGAACCAATCAGCCTGAAGGACATTGCAAGAAGACAGGAGATTTCAGATAAATATCTGGAGCAGATCATTTCTGTTTTAAATAAGGCAAACTATGTAAAAAGTATTCGTGGCGCACAGGGTGGCTACATATTAACCAAAAAACCAGAGGAATACACCATTGGCATGATCCTTCGGCTGACAGAGGGAAGCCTTGCTCCGGTCGCCTGTGTGGAAGAGGATAATACCTGTGAGAAGATTCATGATTGCGCCACAGTTCTTGTCTGGCAGAAAATGAACGAAGCAATCAATGATGTTGTAGACCACATGACATTGCAGGATCTCGTTGATTATGAAATGAAAAACTGCTCAGATTATGTCATATAGTAAAATATATCAATAAAAGAGATTAAATTTAATCATTTTATTCTCTCTATCACCGTGTTAATATTATATCAGATTTGTTGATGTATTTTATGCAACCGGGAATTGCAACAGATTCCGCCATGCATAATCTGCAAAACGATGAAGAGAAGCAATATTTAATATGACATAATAAGATGCCGCATTAGTTTCGCCTCTATGATTCGGATGAATCATAGAGGTTTTTCTTTACAGGAAATTGTGATGCAATATCCTATAATATAAAAATGCTCCGCGAGGGTGCAGCATGGGCGCTTAAGGAAAGGAATAAACATGAAAAACGTAAACAAATATGAAAGACAATATTTTATGCCGCCAGTCTGTGAGTATGACTGGGCAAAGAAAGACCATATCGAAAAGGCACCAATCTGGTGTTCGGTAGATCTTCGTGACGGTAATCAGGCATTGATCGAACCGATGAGCCTGGATGAAAAACTGGAATTTTTCCAGATGTTAGTAGATATCGGATTCAAGGAAATCGAGGTTGGTTTCCCGGCAGCATCCGAGACAGAGTTTATTTTCATGAGAACCCTGATCGAGCGTGATATGATTCCGGATGATGTGACAGTGCAGGTTTTGACACAGGCGAGAGAACATATTATAAAGAAAACATTTGAGGCGGTAAAAGGTGCACCGCATGCTGTCATTCACCTTTACAATTCCACTTCCGTTGCACAGCGGGAACAGGTGTTTAAAAAGAGCAAAGAGCAGATTAAGCAGCTTGCAGTTGACGGAGCAGAATTATTGAAAAAACTGGCAGCCGAGACAGACGGAGATTTCTCATTTGAGTACAGCCCAGAGAGTTTCCACGGCACAGAAGTAGAGTATGCAGTGGAAGTCTGCAACGCGGTACTTGATGTATGGCAGCCGTCCGCAAAAAACAAGGCAATCATCAACATCCCAGCGACTGTGGAAACAGCAATGCCACATGTGTTTGCAACCCAGATCGAATATGTCAGCAAAAATTTAAAATATCGTGATAATGTTGTTTTAAGTCTTCATCCACACAATGACAGAGGCTGTGGCGTCAGCGACGCAGAACTTGGATTGCTCGCCGGTGCAGACCGAATCGAGGGAACTTTGTTTGGAAACGGAGAGCGTACCGGTAATGTAGACATTATCACAGTGGCAATGAACATGTACTCTTACGGTATTGATCCAAAACTTGATTTTTCCAATATGCCGCATATCCGTGAAGTGTATGAGCGTCTGACAAGAATGCAGGTAAATGACCGTCAGCCATATGCAGGAAATCTTGTATTCTCTGCATTCTCCGGTTCTCATCAGGATGCGATCGCCAAAGGAATGGCATGGAGAGAAGAAAAGAAACTCACTACCTGGACCGTTCCATATCTTCCGATTGATCCGGTGGATGTCGGAAGAACTTACGATTCTGACGTGATCCGAATCAACAGCCAGTCCGGTAAAGGCGGAATCAGTTACATTTTGAAACAGAACTTCTCTATTTCTGTGCCGGAGAAAATGCGTGAGGAAGTTGGCTATGCTGTAAAACAGGTATCAGATGAGGAGCACAAAGAGCTTTCACCACAGTGGGTATATGAGATTTTTGAGGATAACTACATTCACTATACACCATACTTCCAGATTTCCGAATGCCATTTCCGTCAGGATGACGGCATCATGGCAGAAGCAACGATCCAGTATGGCGAGAAAAAGACAATCGTGGATGCAAATGGTAATGGACGTCTGGATGCAGTCAGCAATACGATCAAACAGTATTTTGGAATCACATATGAACTGTCAACTTATGAGGAGCATGCATTGTCCCATGGATCTTCCTCCAAGGCAATGGCTTATGTAGGAATCACTCATGACGGAAAAAATTACTGGGGCGCAGGCATGGATGAAGATATTATTAAAGCATCCATTCATGCACTTGTTGTAGCGGTTAACAAACTTCCAGAGATGACAAAAGATGACAATCATCAGGATGACCGTCTGGTTTCCATGCTGAATTATATTCAGACGAACTATCAGACTGTTACATTGGAAGATATGGCGGAGCAGTTCCATTTGTCAGAACCATACATTTCCAAATACATTAAAGATAAATCCGGCAAAACATTTGGAGAGCATGTTGCACACACAAGAATGAAACGTGCCAAAACATTATTGAAAAACGGAAATATGACCGTTGAGAATATTTCTTATGCAGTTGGATATCAGAATGTAGAGCATTTTAACCGTACATTCAAAAAGACGTTTGAAATGACTCCGCTGCAGTACCGGAATTTAAGCAGAGAGTAGAGATGAAAAAGAAAAAATCGTACAGACAAATATGATTTCCTTTGTGAGCTTTGCGAACAGGAACATCATATTTCGTCTGCACGATTTTTCTTTCATTTACACTGAGAATAACTTGTGAAGCTCCACTGATATATACCAGCTTTAAGTTTCTGAACAACCACTTTGTCTGTTCCAGCTCATGTGCGGCAAAAGCCACTGACGTAACTTGATATGTAGAACGGCACTTGGCAATTCTTCCATACTATATATTGGAGTTCACATTATTCGACAATATCCTCTATATAGTTGTAATCTATTTTTCCTTTTGTCACAGAATAGAAAAAAGGATCTTTTCTAATGCTATCATCTGAATTGATAATAAAATTGTTCCAATCATCTGCTTCATTGCCGTCAGATAGATAAATAGTTACTTTGAAGCTATACCCAGAATATCCAACCGATAATTTTGCCCGTTTTACTTCGACATCATTCAAATTAGCAATAATATGTTGTATTTGCTCTTTATCCTTAATATGTGTTGTATTCCCACTATTGCCATTGAAAACAACGATTTCCATAATTTCATTATGGTCTAAATCCATCAAGTCGATTGGCGTATTATACCAAATAGCGATGCCTGCAAAAAGAATTGCCATAGCGGATAATAATATAATTATTTTCTTTTTCATAGTAGATTGCCTCCATTTGCATTTATTTAACTGTTACTTACAATTTCCTTGTCTTCCTGCAATAGTTCCCCTCGTTTCCTGCCAGCCTTTCTGAAAGGTCTGATTTCCTGAGAACGTTTTTCCATCTCTTAATCAATAAAATATATAACATTTAGAAAGGATTTTTGCAACTTTCGACATTTTTCATTCCTGTTATTTCCTGTGACATATACAGTTTTATTACAAAGCGTAGCAGATAACATTTATATAGCTCGATGTGAGCATGAAGCGTAGCGGAATGTGAATGGCAAGGCTTAGATTAATAATTTCATGCTTGGTATGTGTCAGGGAACTTTTACAAGTTATTCTCAGTGTAAATGAAAGAAAATCATATTTGTTTGTATAGTTTTTCTTTTATTTTTACATTGCGTTTGACTTGTGAAAGAAAACATATCTTTACTCCAAGTTTGAAAAAATATTATTATTTTACAAAATTGTGTTTACAAATTTGATATATAACTCTTTTTATATGTTAGATAATCGATTATCAATTAAATAAAAGGAGCGAAAAAAATATGAGTACATATGGAGAACCATTAACATACAGTCGGTGGCAGAATGCGTGGAGTGATCCCAATATATCTGAAATTGATTGTTTGGCAAGAGTAATTTATGCTGAGGACACCGTAAATGTAGCGGGGGAATATGCAGTGGCTAAAGAAATTTGGAATAGAAAAATGAGCGGAAATCCAAAACGTTTTGCAAGAGACAAGGTGAATTTGACGTGGAAAAATATTATTTTCAAATCAGCTGAGTATAACGTTGCAACTGGTAGCGAAGAACATTGTAAACATGCAATGAAACCGACAAAGAATAGGTATTGGGACAATTGCGTAGCAAGAGCAAGTGAACTAGTTGCTGGGGCTGTTCCATCTTCTTTATTGGGAGGACAGAAGTATCATCGTGCGAGTAGTTCTTTTAGTTCGGCAGGAATAACTGGAATTGATACATCCACAATAAAGGCAATAGGGGGAAATACATTCTTTGATTATTTGCCAGGGTATTAATTTGCAATGCAAGTAGTATAAAACATTATCATTTCTATATAAATTTCCAAACTTATTTTGGGTTTGGAAATTTATATAAGAAAGAAATAGGGTAATGTGGGAATGTTGAATATCATGGACGTTCATCAAGAATAGAAGTCTTTAGAACCTCAAATTGATTCCCATTCCACTTCATTTCAATTTTAAGGGTAGTATTCAGGCGGTATAAAATATCTTCATACAAGGTTAGGGTAGAAGGAGTTCCTTCTTCAATTGAAATATTCCATGCAGTTGAAGAAGAAAGAAATTTTTCGCCATTTTGTAAATCGGAATAATAGTCGCCGAATGTTTTCTGGTCATGTTTGGAAATTTGATATTTTTCTGCTAATCCAAGTGCCTCACATGTAATAAGGATTTCATACTCTTTATCTGTTTTTTCGATAAAAACAGGATATCCGGCTTTATAGCTGTCATTTTCTTCTGAAATTGTTATCGGCAGCAGTTTATATTTATTTCTGGTCGGTGCCCAAATGGCAATTTCACTGTTTTCATAAGGATAGTCGGAGTAGGAATGAAAACCATAGAAAATAATCTCGTTTTTACCGTCACCAGTTAGGTCGGACGCATACAAGTTTATCTGCATCATGGTATCTTCAAATGGACCAATTTCGAGAATTTTTCCATTTCCAAAGCATAGGGCATACATTTTTTCACCATCATCCATAAAGTATTGTAGGACTCTATCCGGTTTTTGATCTTGGTCATAATCCTGCTTGGCATAAATATCATCTAAGACTTCGACATTATCCAGATATCCTTCATAATCTGTTAGAAAATCAATATAATCCATAGTTACTTTTTCATCATCAAAGTCAGTGACTTTGCAGCCGTTGGCTAATTTGTCATTTGCACATCCGCATAAAAGCGGGAGAGCTAAAGAGAGAGAAAAAAGAAAAATTTTTTTCATAGGAGTGCTCCTGTCATGTAATTGATATTTTCCCTTCATGGATCAGTTCAATAAACTGTTTGACCAGCACCGGATCAAACTGTGTCCCACTGTTTTTTTCCAGTTCATTGACTGCATAATCGACGGAAAGTGCCTGCTTATAAGGACGTTTGGCAGTCATGGCGTCGAAACAGTCTGCAATCGTAAGAATCCTTGCCATATAAGGAATATTCTGTCCGGCAAGTCCGCGCGGATAGCCAGTGCCGTCGTAGCGTTCATGATGACCGACAACGGCAGGAATCACATAGTCCATGTCCGGCAGATAGCGGATCATTTTAGTTGAATTTTCCACATGCGTTTTCATAATGGCGTATTCTTCGTCAGTGAGCCGCGACGTTTTCTGAAGAATACGTTCAGGAATACTGATCTTTCCAATGTCGTGCAAAAGACCGGCATCACGGATAATCTCTATGTCGTTGGAATTCATGTCGAGGGATTCGGCGAGAATCACAGCGTATTTGGATACATTCATAGAGTGAATAAAAGTGTAACTGTCTTTGGCGTCGATCGCAGCCGTAAGGGCATAAATTGTCGGTGCGACACGTTCATATGCAGTGCGGATATCTGGGTCATGGGAACGCTCGTCCATTCCATGACGATAAACTTCTATTTTTCCTTTTCCAGCCTGTTTTCCATAATAGACAGCCTGCGTCGCATTATGTAAAAAAGACATCGCATCGGTAGAAATATCCGGGAAAACAGAAATTCCACAAGAGACAGATATGTCCCAGACTGTATTAGCAGGAGAGACCTCGACAATACCATTTACAATCCGTTTGCAGTAATCTTTTGCCTCCTCCACATCAGTCCCCTCTTTTAAAATAATAAATTCATCAGCACCAAAGCGGAAACCAATATCGCCTGAGGTGATCTCCTGAAGAATGATCTGTGCAAAACGGTGGATCAGGTTATCGCCTTCCTGTGCCCCGTATAATTCGTTGTATAATTTGAAATCGTCGATATCAAGCACAATCAGCGTGGACGGCTTCTGGTGCTGGCACACATTGTCAATACACTCAAATGCATGCTTACGGTTATACAGGGAAGTGAGCTCGTCTGTAATGGAAGCACGGTAGGCATTCTGGTATAAATTGGCATTGCGCAGCGCATAGGAAAAATAGTAGCAGATTTTTTGCAGATATTTTGACTCATCAGGTGTCAGGGGGCGCTGTTTTCCATTTGCAATATACAGAAAACCGATGATCACACGATTATACTTTAAGGTATAGATCGCAGTGATGTTTTCTACTGACAGCCATTCCCGCTGTCTCGCCGTCATAAGCGAGAGAATATGAGAGGCATTTTCGTCGAGTATGATCAGGTTTGGAGCGTCATTTAATTCTTCTAACATGGATTCTGTTGGAACACTGTATGGTTTGGTATAGGCGATATCACCATATTTTCGGATGACAGAAAAAATATGCCGTGTATTCTGGTTCATCATCAGTAAAAGCCCGTCCGGACAGAGCAGATCGGATAATGCCTGCATCGTGGCATCGTAGATTTCATCAGCATTTAACGTGTTGATAACGGTTGATACAAAATAGTCCCAAATTTCTTCTTTTTCTTTCATAAAACTCCTTAATACATATAAGAATGGCGATTCTAATGAGCGGATCGAAAGAGCTGGAGCATTGTTAAATTTTATGCAAATTAATCCGTATCTCTTGTGAATGCTCTTTTATTATACTATAATATTGCATGTATGGCACATAAAAATTATATGTGTTTTATTTGGAGGCGGAGTATGAGACAGGAAGAATTTAAAATGGAACGCACAGGTCTGGTAGAGATAGGGCAGGTCATTCCAATCACAGAAGGAAAATTACCGAACTCATATTATTATACATTAGGAAAAGCATATGCGATGTCTGCCAATTATCCGGTTGGTAACAGGATAAAATCCAAAGAAGGAAAGGTTGTAGATGTGAAGGAAACAGAAAAGGGATATTTTGTAACAGTTGAATTTGATGAATAAATGAGATAGAATAGAAACATTCTTTTGAAATTGAAAGGAAGCATACATGCGTTATTTACCAACGAGTAAACTGACGCCTGGAATGGCCCTTGGTCAGGATATATACGACGGAGCTGGCAGACTGTTACTTGCAAAACATTTACTTCTCTCGGCAGAATATATTTCAAATCTTGAATTTTTAGGGTTTCCAGGAATATACATTGATGATGAATTTACACGCGGCATTGAGATTCAGCAGATTTTGAATCCACAAGTGAAAAGCCAGGCGCTGAGCGTTGTGCATGATTTGTTTGCGTTTGACATGAAGTCAGGTGCGGCAGATGTGCCGGTCAGCGAGATTAAAATACAAAAGATGATCGAGCGCATTGTAGAGAATATTTTAAGCAATGGCGATATTATGTGCAATGTGTTAGATATAAAAAACTATGATGACTACATCTATTATCATTCTATCAATGTTGCCATGATGTCAGCAATGGTAGGCGCCCGGTATGGATTGAGCGAGGAACAGCTTTATCAGCTTACGACAGCAGCAATCCTTCATGATATCGGCAAGAGGTTCGTTGATATCGGGATTGTCAATGGAGATCATTCATTGTCGGAGGAGGAACAGAAGCTTTTAAATCAGCATCCAAAACTCGGTGCAGATTATCTGCGGAGCAATTATCATTTTTCAGCACTGGTGTATGCCAGTGTGCAGCAGCATCATGAGAACTATGACGGAAGCGGCAGTCCTCTGGAAAAAAGCGGGGATCAGATTCCGTTATATGCAAGAATTATCCGGCTGATCGATCAGTATGATGATATGGTGTCTGTGCATCGGCAGAGAGAGGAGATTTCGCCGGCCGAAGCAGTGGAATATCTAATGGCAGGGTCAGGCAGCCTGTTTGATCCAAAGATCGTGGAATTGTTTGTTGAGAAGATTGCGGTGTATCCGGTGGGATGTGAAGTAGAATTATCGAATGGAATGCACGGCGTAGTTGCGCATAATTTTGAACGGTTTTTCTTAAGACCGATTGTTAAGATCATTGAAACAGGCGAGATGTTGAATCTTCGTGATGATCCGAATGCAAGAAGCATTATTATTTCGAAAATAGTAATACATTAAACATGAGGTAATTATGACAGGACAGGGAAAGAGTGCGATTGATACACTTCTTGCGGAGAGCTTTAAAGAGCTTGCCAAGAAGCATCCAATTGAGAAGATCACAATTAAAGAGATCACAGATCTGGCGGGGGTTATCCGTCCGACGTTTTACAATCATTTTCAGGATAAGTATGAATTGCTGGAGTGGATCATCACGACGGATCTGCTCAATCCGATCGAACCATTGATCCAGAATGGAATGATCAATGAAGGCTTGGTACTTCTCTTTACCAACATTGAAAAAGATAAAGATTTTTACACGCGCGCTACCCGGTTAGAAGGGCAGAACTCTTTTGAAGAGATTGCAAAAAGCTGCGTGGAAAAGATCCTTCTGAACGTGATCGACTGTGCCAATACCGGGAAAAAACAGAAGTATTCCTGGCTCACACCAAAGCGTATCGCAGAGTATTATGCACAGTCGATGTGTTATGTTGTGATCACATGGATTCAGTCTGGAATGACGATCTCGGCGAAAGAACTGGCAGAGATTTACGATTATATTATCAAACGATCCATGGATGATATTATTGCAGAGATGTAATATTGCCGCACATAAGGTGCGGCATTTTTTCTTTCAGGCGAAATTGTGATGCGATAGTTCCATAAAGTCAAGGATGTGACGGATCTAAAAAAAACAACATACATTCGTTAAGCATTGTCTATGGAAATGTGGCAGAAAGACGTTATAATGATAAATTAGAAATATTATTAGGAAACGTCTGCCGGGTAGAGAGGCAGAAACGGGAGGATTCATGAACTGGATAGAAAATCTGTTGATTCTTGTAGGCATATCGCTGGATATTTTTGCGGGTATGGAATGTCAGGGATCACTTGTGGCAAAAATAGATAAAAAACATCTGACACTTGTATGCGGACTGATCGCAGTCTGGCAGCTTGCAGCACTGTACGTGGGAAACCTGCTTGCAAGGCTGCTTTATGCGAATAATCTGGCAAAAAACGAGCGGTTTATCGGAACCGTGATCGCAGCGGTTATTTTTTTCTGCCTGGGTGTCAGACTGATCGCAAAAGCAATCAAGAACGAGAGAGTCAATGAGCGCAGAGAGGAAAATCTTGGCTTCAAACGGTTCTTTCGTATGGCAGCCGTGACAAGTATTTACACACTTCTCACCGGAATTGCATTTGGCTTTCTGGAAACAAATTTAATGGTCATTTTGATCATGATCGTCTGCCTGACGATAGGTGTGGTGATCACAGGTGCTTATACAGGATATCACTTCGGCTTTGAGCATAAGACGAAAGCTTATGCAGGCGGTGCGATTTTACTTTGGATCGCCGGATTTGATGTGGTTTTCCGGTATGCGATGATGTAGGAAGAAACAAAACATGAAAATATTTTTAACAGCGATCAACGCAAAGTATATTCATTCGAATCTGGCGGTTTACAGCTTAAGAGCCTACGCCAAAGCATTTCAGGAACAGATTGAGATCGGGGAATATACGATCAACAATAGAGTCGATTATATTTTAGAACAAATCTATAAAGCAAAGCCGGACGTCCTATGTTTTTCCTGTTATATCTGGAACATAGGGTATGTCGAGGAGCTGATCACGGAGTATCACAAACTGTGTCCGGAAGTGCCAATCTGGGTGGGCGGACCGGAAGTGTCCTATGAGGTGGAAACATTTCTGGAAGAACATCCGCAGGTGACAGGTGTGATGATCGGCGAGGGCGAGCGTACATTTCAACAACTGTGTGAATATTATGTAAACCAAAATGGCACACTAAAGGAACTGAACGGAATCGCATACAAAGATTCTGTCAGCGGAGAAGTGATTTTTACACAGCCACAGGAACCGATGAATATGTCGGATATTCCATTCTGCTACGATCATATTGAAAATTTTGAAAACCGTATTATTTATTATGAGTCAAGCCGCGGCTGCCCGTTCAACTGCAGCTATTGTCTGTCTTCGATTGATAAAAAGCTGCGTTTCCGGGATACAGAGCTTGTGAAAAAAGAACTTGCATTCTTTATTGAAAAGAAGGTGCCACAGGTAAAATTTGTAGACCGCACTTTCAACTGCAAGCATGATCACGCAATGGAAATCTGGAGATTTGTAAAAGAGCATGACAACGGCATTACCAATTTCCATTTTGAAATATCAGCGGATCTTTTAAATGAGGAAGAATTAGCACTGATCCATGATATGCGGCCGGGACTGATCCAGTTAGAGATTGGCGTGCAGTCTACGAACGAGCCGACGATCCGGGAAATCCACCGGACGATGAAGCTGGAACTTTTGAAAGACATTGTAAGAAAAATCCAGAGTGGCGGAAATATCCACGAACATCTGGATCTGATCGCCGGACTTCCGTATGAGGACTATGCTGCTTTTACAAAATCTTTTGACGAGATTTATGAACTGAAACCGAATCAGTTACAGCTTGGATTTTTGAAGGTGTTAAAGGGTTCTTATATGTACGGGCATGCAGCGGAATATGAGATCGTTTATCACGAAAAAACACCATACGAAGTGATGAAAACAAAATGGCTCAGCTTTGATGATGTATTAAAAATCAAGCAGGTGGAAGAAATGCTTGAGGTTTATTACAACAGCGGGCAGTTTGAGATCACCATGAAAGTGTTAGAACCGCTATTTGACAGTGCATTTATGATGTTTCAGGAATTAGGTGCTTTTTATGAGGCAAAGGGATATTTTGGCATGAGCCATTCGAGAATCCGCAGAGCGGAGATTTTGCTTGAGTTTATGAGACAAAGAAAAAACAGCGGCGCAGTGATGCAGATGTTAGAAGAAAGCCTGACATTTGATCTGTATTACCGTGAAAATTGTAAGAGCAGACCTTCCTGGGCACCGTCACCGGCAGAATTTAAAGAGCAGACGAGATATTACTGCAAAAATGGTGCAAAATCTCACTTGGAGCCATTCCATTACCGCTTCCCGGAAAAAAGCAAAAAAGCATTACAGGAAGTGCCAAAGCGCCTCGAAAAACCGGTGTATATGCTGTTTGACTATGAAAACAGAGATCCGTTAGATCATCAGGCGTGTGTGACAGAAGTTTTGGCAGCTGGTGCAGCAGAAGCGTAGAAAAGACGGGAAGGATAAAGTTATGTTAACTGATTATGTAGTCGTTGATCTGGAAATGACAGGATTAAATGTTAAGACAGACCGTATTCTGGAAGTCGGTGCAGCACGGGTGCGCGGAAATGTCGTGACGGATACTTTTTCGGAAGTCATCAATCCAAAACGGAAATTATCGGAAAAAGTGGTTTCACTTACAGGTATTACGAATGAAATGGCGGAACAGGGCAAGGAAATGGATGCCACGCTTGGCGCGTTCTTTGCGTTTATCGGAGAGGATATTTTAGTGGGACAGAATGTGATTTTTGACTACAGTTTTTTGAAACAGTGGGCAGTGAATCACAAGCAGTCATTTGAGCGGAATGCGGTGGATACCTTAAAGCTTGCAAGAAAATTTTTGCCGGAAGAACAGAAAAAAGATCTTGCGAGCCTGTGTGAATATTTTAAAATCGAGCGTGTGCATGCGCACCGCGCATTGGATGATGTGCTGGAAACACAGCAGATATTTGAACAGCTTCAGAACTTATATGCAGAGAAAATGCCGGAAGCATTTCAACCATATCCGTTACAATATAAGGTGAAAAAGCAGTCTTTGGCGACACCACAGCAGATGAAATATCTGAAACAGTTCGTGGACTTTCACCAGATCCCGATGCCGGAACTTTCAGAGGAGGTTACCCGAAGCGAAGTGTCAAGGCTTACCGACCAGCTCATCGCCCGGTATGGGAAAATAAAAAAAGAATCATAATGTCAGCTGCTCTAAAATAGAAGATTTCATCATAGAATCAAGGGAGGATGCTCTGGTGATCAATTCATTGATCTTAGAAGTGTCCCCCTGTTTTTTATAAATATCGGCTAAAAGCGTGTAATTAGCGCGGATATCAGAATCAATGGAAATCCCAAATTCCAGTACCGGAACAGCCTCTGTCTCAAAACCATTTTTGACCAGACAGCCTGCGTAGGCGACAATACTTCGCAAAAGCGCTGTATAATTCTGGTCATATTCAGATAAAGCCGGAAGATTGGCAGGACCGTAGGCAAGTTTTAAGTCGGTGTTGCTCTGGTGGCTTAAATTTAAAATCTTTTTTGTGGCAAGTGCTTTCAGATCATTCTCGTAATCAATTAATTCTTCATCATCAGAGATACCTATTGGAAATTTTTCCAAGGGTATGTTAATATAGGGAAGATTACTGATATCCTTACGGCGGACCTGATTGGCTTTGTCCTCGCGGTTCCAGAAGTTTTCAGCAGCTTCCTTTTGTTGTGCAGTTCCCCGTTTGCGGTAAAATGCAGCAACAGAGAGAAAAATGATAAAAAGTCCTAAGAATGGAAATCTCATGATACATGTCCTTTCTTTTGTATAAATTCATGATAGAAAGAGGTAATTCTATGTATAATTTTGGTAAGAAAAAAAATCAAAAATTAATGGCAGCAATCGTTATCGTTGTGGTCGCTACAATGCTTATCACAACTGTGCTCGCTGCTTTCATGTAAAATATACTAAAATTCCAAGGGGCAGTCAACGATATTCGTGGTTATGCACCTTGAAAAACATTCGCATAATAGGATAAAATGTGCATAAGCAATGAGCAGTGTCATGAGATTAAAATATCATCAGTTGTGCTGGCACAAAAAGATGATATTTTAATTGAATGATAGGGCGAATGCCCGTCAGCCCGAAAAATCTGTGATTTGTCGGGCTTGCACTGCGGTGTAAAGAAAAGAGAAAGAGACCAGATATGAATAAAAGTTTGAAAAAATGGATGAAATGGATTCAACTGTTCGCTGTGACTGTGTTATGCATTGGTTTTGCAGGAAACAGTGCGATCGTAAAAGCAGAGACAGAAGACAACAAAATTGCCGATGGCGTTTATATCGGAAATGTCTACGTTGGCGGCATGACAGCAGACGAGGCGAAAGCCGCTGTCAGTGCATATGCGCAGAACGTGGATGAAGCTGTTTTTACGCTGAATGCCAATGGAAAGAGTGTGGAAGTGAGTGCGCAGGAACTTGGTATTGCGTTTCAGGATACCAGCGCGGTAGAGGAAGCACTTGCAGTTGGAAAAACCGGAAATCTTATCAAACGGTATAAAGATAAAAAAGATCTGGAATACGGCAGCAAAGTATTTGAACTTCCGTTAGGTGTCAATGAGGCAGAAGCGAAGGAAGTACTGACTGCAAAAGCAGAAAAACTCAACAATGATGCGGTCAATAACGGACTGATCCGTGAAAATGGACAGTTTCAGTTTATAGAGGGAAGCTCCGGAGTGGAAGTCAATGTGGAAAAATCTCTTGCCGTGATCAAAGATTATCTGAAAAACAACTGGGACGGCACAGACGCTTCCATAGATCTTGTGGCAGAGGTGGTTGAGCCGGAAGGAACAAAGGAAGAATTAGCCAAAGTAAAAGATTTGCTGGGCAGTTATACAACCAATTACAGTACATCTTCGGCAGCGCGCTGCACGAATATCAGCGTGGCAGCAGGAAAGATCAATGGAACCGTTTTATATCCGGGAGAGGAATTTTCGGTTGGACAGACAATCGGACCACTGACAGCAGCAGGCGGATATGAGCTTGCAGGCGCCTATGAGAATGGCCAGACCGTTCAGTCTTATGGCGGCGGAGTCTGCCAGGTATCGACAACCTTATACAATGCAGTATTAAAAGCCGAACTGGAAGTGACGCAGCGTTCGAACCATTCCATGATCGTTACTTATGTAAAACCGTCCATGGATGCGGCAATCGCCGGTGATTACAAAGATTTAAAGTTTGTAAATAATCTGGAGGCCCCAATTTATATTGAAGGATATACAGTTGGAAAAGACCTTTATTTTAACATTTACGGTCAGGAAACAAGACCGTCAAACCGTAAAGTAACTTACGAGAGTGAAGTTGTGTCTGAGGAAGATCCGGGCACACAGTTTGTAGCAACCGCAGATGCGATCGGCGCAATCTCCACAACCCAGAGCAAGCATATGGGTTATGTGGCAAGACTTTGGAAGATCATAACAGTTGACGGCGTGGAGCAGAGCCGTGATGCGATCAACAAGAGTACTTACAAGTCCTCTCCGAAGATTGTGAATGTTGGAACAGCGTCGGCAGATCCGAATGCAACGGCGGCTGTCAATGCGGCATTGGCAACCGGAGATGAGGCAACCATATATGCGACGGTGGCGCAGTACAGCGGAGCAGGACAGACACCGGCAGAAGCTCCGGCGGAGGCACCTGCGGACAGTTCAGCAGAAGCGTCTGCAATCCTCGGAACGGTGGATGAGAGCCAGATTACAGAAAATACGACGACAGAAGGACAGTAGAGAAAAGATTATGAAAGTTGGAAAAGTACCGGAGAACGTGCTGAAACGTTCTGTTTTTAAACAAATTCATACAATGAGACCGGAAGTGGTCTTAGGAGCCGGAGTCGGAGAAGACTGCGCGGCAGTGCAGCTTGCGGAGGATGAGACGCTTGTAATGTCAACAGACCCGATTACCGGAACGGCAAAAGACATTGGCACACTCGCAATCCAGATCACTGTGAATGATCTTGCAAGTGCCGGAGCAGAACCGGTTGGCGTGCTGCTTACCGTACTTTTGCCAACTTCTGTCTGTGAGCAGGATCTCTGCCTGATGATGAAGCAGGTGGAGGAAGCCTGTGCAAAAGCAAACGTGCAGGTAATGGGCGGTCATACCGAGGTTACAAGAGTAGTCAACCAGCCGGTTATCAGTGTCTGTGGTGTCGGAAAAGTCAAAAAAGGTCATCTGATCTCGACAGCGGGTGCGAAACCTGGCATGGATATTTTAGTCAGCAAGTGGATCGGAATCGAGGGTACATCCATTATTGCAAAAGAGAAAGAAGAAGAATTAAAGACGCATTTTGCAGTGCCATTTATCGAGAAAGCAAAAGCGTTGGATGCATATATTTCCGTACAATCTGAGGCCGCAGTCGCCGTGACGTCTGGCGTTAGTGCAATGCATGACGTGACAGAGGGCGGAATTTTCGGAGCTCTGTGGGAAATGGCAGAAGCATCTGGCGTCGGACTTGAAATCGACTTAAAGAAAATACCAATCCGTCAGGAGACGGTAGAGGTTTGTGAATTTTTCGGAGTAAATCCATATCTTTTGATCTCCAGCGGCTGCATGTTAATGGCGGCACAGGACGGCAATCATCTCGTGCGCGAACTGGAAAAAGCAGGGATCAAAGCAACCATTATCGGAAAAGCAACCGCGGGAAATGACCGCGTTCTGTTGAATGAGGACGAAAGAAGATTCTTAGAACCACCAAAGACGGATGAATTATATAAAGTAATCGGAAGGTAATAAAAGAAAGAAGGAGTGCATATTATGCGTGAAAAAATTTTAACATTTATAGAGAAAAACAGCAGAATTGATTTAAAAGAGCTTGCCATTATTCTTGGCGTGGATGAGGCATCCGTTGTCAACGAGCTTCAGAAAATGGAAGAAGAACATATTATCTGTGGCTATCATACACTGATCGACTGGGATAAAGCAGGAATTGAAAAAGTAACAGCACTGATCGAGGTCCGTGTGACACCACAGCGTGGCATGGGATTTGATAAAGTGGCTGAGCGTATCTACAATTATCCGGAAGTAAATTCCGTATATCTGATCTCCGGTGGATTTGACTTCATGGTAACGATCGAGGGAAAAACACTTCGTGAGGTTTCACAGTTTGTTTCTGACAAATTATCTCCATTAGATTCTGTTTTAAGCACAAAGACAAACTTTATTTTGAAAAAATATAAAGATCATGGAACTGTTATGGCAGAACAGTCAAAAGACGAAAGGGTAGAGATGTAATATGAGGAATCCGTTAAGCAAAACAATCACAACGATCCAGCCGTCCGGAATCCGTAAGTTTTTTGATATTGTCCATGAGATGAAAGACGCAATCTCGCTTGGTGTCGGAGAACCTGATTTTGATACACCGTGGCATATCCGTGATGAGGGTATTTATTCGCTGGAAAAAGGAAGAACTTTTTACACTTCCAATGCTGGTTTGAAAGAATTAAAAATAGAAATTGATAAATATTTAACAAGACGTTTTGGTGTTTCCTATGATTATAATAATGAGATCATGGTGACAGTGGGCGGCAGCGAGGCAATTGATATTGCCATGCGCGCGATGCTTGATCCGGGAGATGAAGTTCTGATCCCACAGCCAAGCTATGTATCCTATCTGCCATGCTGTGTGCTTGCAAATGGAACACCGGTGATCATTGAACTTAAGGCTGAAAATAATTTCCGACTCACACCGGAAGAATTAGAGGCAGCTATTACACCGAAGACAAAATTATTAGTACTTCCATTTCCAAACAACCCGACCGGAGCAATCATGGAGAAGGAAGATCTGGAAAAAGTGGCAGAGGTGGTGAAAAAACACGATCTGTTCGTGCTTAGTGATGAGATTTATTCTGAACTGACATATACAGACAATCATGTTACGATTGCATCCCTTCCGGGAATGAAGGAGCGTACCATTCTGATCAATGGATTTTCCAAGTCTTATGCCATGACTGGCTGGAGATTAGGATATGCGTGCGGACCGGAAGTGATCATTAAGCAGATGTTAAAGATTCATCAGTTTGCAATCATGTGCGCACCGACTACCAGCCAGTATGCAGCAGTTGAGGCGCTTCGGAATGGTGATGAGGATGTTGCAAAAATGCGTGAGGAGTATAATGGCAGACGCCGTTATCTGATGCACCGTTTTAAGGAAATGGGCTTGTCCTGTTTTGAACCATTTGGGGCATTTTATGTGTTCCCATGCATTAAGGAATTTGGCATGACTTCCGAGGAGTTTGCAACAAAACTTTTAAATTCGCAGAAAGTAGCTGTTGTGCCGGGAACTGCGTTTGGTGACTGCGGCGAGGGTTATCTGCGTATTTCATATGCGTACTCACTTGAAGATTTAAAGAAAGCGTTAGACCGTATGGAGATTTTCATTCAGGAACTGCGCAACGAAAAATAAACGGCGGGAAAGTTTTCTTTTTTAGAAAAAATTTTTGCCGGACAGGAGAAAAACAATGGCGGAATTAAACATTGTATTATATGAGCCTGAGATCCCTGCAAATACAGGAAATATCGGAAGAACCTGCGTGGCAACAGGTACCAGACTGCATCTGATCGAACCTCTTGGATTCAGTCTGGAAGAAAAAGCGTTAAAAAGAGCAGGAATGGATTACTGGAAAGATTTAGATGTTACAACTTATGTAAACTGGGATGATTTCTGTGAAAAAAATCCAAATGCGAAAATTTATATGGCAACGACCAAGGGCAGACATGTGTATTCGGATGTTTCCTATGAACCGGACTGCTTTATTATGTTTGGCAAGGAAAGCGCCGGAATCCCGGAAGAAATCTTAAAAGCCAACCCGGATACGTGTGTGCGTATTCCGATGATCGGTGAGACAAGATCTTTGAATCTGGCAAATTCGGTTGCAATCGTTTTATATGAAGCACTCAGACAGAATCAGTTTGACCATATGAAGTTAGAAGGTCAGCTTCACAGGCTGAAGTGGGAAGATTAACATATATAAGAAACAGCTTAGAAACGAACAGGAAACAGACAGAGAGGAACACGTGGAATGGGAATCATCAAAGCAAAACAGCTTGTGCATGAATATATTCGCAGGGATGAAGAAGGCAATGTGGAATCTATCCAGACAGCATTAGATCATGTTGATCTTGATGTGCAGCCGGGACAGTTCATTGCAATCTTAGGACATAATGGTTCCGGCAAATCAACACTGGCAAAACATATCAACGCATTGCTGGCTCCGACAGAGGGAAGCCTCTGGGTGGATGGAAAAGATGTGACGCAGGAAGAAAATATTTTACCGGTGCGCAAAACTGCCGGAATGGTGTTTCAGAATCCGGATAATCAGATCATTGCCAGCGTCGTAGAGGAAGATGTCGGATTTGGACCGGAAAATATCGGCGTGCCGACAGATGAGATCTGGCAGAGAGTAGAGGAAAGTTTAAAATCCGTTGGAATGTTACAGTACAGACATCATTCCCCAAATAAACTTTCCGGTGGACAGAAACAGCGTGTTGCGATTGCAGGTGTTATGGCGATGGAACCAAAATGCATCGTGTTAGACGAGCCGACTGCCATGCTTGATCCGAATGGACGTAGAGAAGTGCTGCATGCTGCGCATGAACTGAACCAGAAAAAAGGTGTGACGATTCTGCTCATCACACATTATATGGAAGAAGTTGTAGACGCAGATTATGTCTATGTCATGGATAAGGGACATATTGTGATGCAGGGAACACCAAGGGAAATCTTTTCACAGGTGGGAACGTTGAAGGAACACAGACTGGATGTGCCACAGATCACATTGCTTGCTGATCTGCTGCGTCAGTCAGGACTTGATATTCCACTGGGAGTTCTGACGAGAGAAGAGCTTGTGGATGCGATTATGAAAGTCGCAGGATAAGATGTACGCAGGAAGCGTGGAATACCGCATGCAGGTGGAGAAAACCTGCGTGGAAAAAATAATGGAGGGTGCCATGTCACTCATTTTAGATAAAATCAATTATGTATACAGCGAGGGAACTGCATATCAGATTCAGGCGTTAAAGGACGTAAATTTAGAGATCAAAGACGGACAGTTTATCGGAATTATCGGACATACAGGCTCCGGAAAGTCTACGCTGATCCAGCACTTGAATGGTCTGGTCAAGGCAACTTCCGGAACAATCTATTTTAACGGTCAGGATATTTATGACGAGGATTTTGATCTTCGGGAGCTTCGCAACCGTGTCGGATTAGTATTTCAGTATCCGGAGCATCAGTTGTTTGAGACAACTATTTTCGATGATGTCTGTTTCGGACCGAAAAATCAGGGATTGTCCAAAGAACAGGCCGGGCTGCGTGCGTTTGAGGCATTAAAGAGCGTCGGACTGCCGGAGGAACTTTATTATCAGTCACCATTTGATCTGTCCGGCGGGCAGAAAAGAAGAGTTGCCATAGCCGGTGTACTTGCGATGAAGCCGGAAGTACTGATCTTAGATGAGCCGACCGCTGGACTTGATCCTGCCGGAAGAGACGAGATCTTAGACCTGATCGCAAGAATGCATAAGGAAAAAGGAATCACAGTCATCCTTGTTTCACACAGTATGGAAGACGTTGCAAAATATGTGGAGCGTATTATTGTGATGAATCATGGACAGGTGATGTTTGATAATACTCCGTGCGAGGTGTTTAAACATTATAAGGAGTTAGAACAGATCGGACTGGCAGCGCCGCAGGTAACTTATCTGATGCATGAACTGAAAGAAAAGGGACTGAATGTAAATACAGAGGCAACCACTGTGGCAGAAGCCAGGGAAAGTCTGTTGGAAGTTTTGCTTGGAAGGGAACCACATACGGAGATCCCAATCGTAGAATAGCAAAATTGTGTTTTGGATTTAAGGAGAACTTATGTTAAGAGATATTACGTTAGGCCAGTATTATCCGGCAGATTCTGTCATACATAAACTGGACCCAAGAGTAAAATTATTTGCAACATTAATTTATATCATTTCGCTGTTTTGCTTTAAGGGAATTGCAGCATTGCTTGTGGCTACTGCATTTTTATTCGCAGTGATCAAAACTTCGAAGGTGCCATTTAAGTTTATGGTAAAAGGGTTAAAAGCAATCATGGTGTTAATGCTCATCACAGCACTTTTTAACCTGTTTCTGACACCGGGAGAGCCGATTGTTCAGGTGTGGATATTAAAAATCACGGCAGAGGGAGCGCAGAACGCCGTATTAATGGCAATCCGCCTCACATACCTGATCCTTGGTACTTCGATCATGACACTGACAACAACACCGAATCAGTTGACAGATGGTCTGGAAAAGTCACTCATGCCACTGAACAAAATCGGTATTCCGGTACATGCTATCGCTATGATGATGTCTATTGCACTGCGTTTTATCCCGATCCTGATCGAGGAGACAGACAAAATCATGAAAGCGCAGATGGCGCGTGGGGCAGATTTTGAGAGTGGAAATCTGATTCATAAAGTAAAGAACATGGTACCGCTTCTCGTACCGCTTTTTGTTTCTGCATTCCGCCGCGCGGATGATCTTGCAATGGCTATGGAAGCGCGCTGCTATAATGGTGGTGAAGGACGTACCAAGATGAAGCCGTTAAAATACAAAACGGCAGACCATAAAGCATACGCTGTTATTTTTACATACTTTATTGTGATTTTATTGTGCCGGACATTTTTGCCTTGGCCGATGTAAAGTGATTGGATACAGAGAAAAATTCTGAAAGGGTGTAGATGTAGCAAAGGAGTATATTTTTGAAACGGGTAAAATTAATCGTAGCCTATGATGGAACAAATTACTGTGGCTGGCAGGTGCAGCCGAATGGAATTACGATCGAGCAGGTGCTGAATGAAAATCTGTCAAAGCTGCTTGGAGAAAACATCACAGTGACGGGTGCAAGCCGCACTGATTCCGGGGTACATTCCATGGGGAATGTGGCGATTTTTGATACGGACACAAGAATGCCGGCGGATAAAATCTCTTTTGCGTTAAATCAGAGACTGCCGCAAGACATTGTGGTGCAGGATTCGTGCGAAGTTCCGCCCGACTGGCATCCGAGATATCAGGTCAGCCGGAAAACATACGAGTACCGTATTTTAAACCGGACATTCCGTATGCCAAACCGCAGGCTGGATACTTATTTTTATCATCACAAACTAGATGTGGACAAAATGAAGCGAGCGGCATCGTATCTTGTGGGAGAGCATGATTTCAAGAGTTTTTGTGCAGTTGGGGCACAGGTAAAGACCACAACAAGGACTATTTATGCATGCGAAGTGCAGAAAGACGAGAACGATATTATCACGATCCGTATTACAGGAAATGGCTTCCTGTATAATATGGTGCGCATTATTGCCGGTACACTGATCCGCGTTGGTGGTGGCGAGATGTCGCCGGATGAAATGCCACAGATCCTTGGGAAGAAAGACCGCGCAACCGCCGGACCGACTGCTCCGGCGCATGGACTGACGATGATGGGGATTGAGTATGAGGATGCAGAATGTATATCTGGAACATGATATTCATAATTATCTGACAATCCAAAGTGGATAAAGAGAGTGAAAATAGAAAATCATGTGGATAAGTATAAGAAAAGTCGAGAATTATAGAAAGATTTTCTTGACACACAAGGATTCGTGTACTATAATACATAAGTCTGTGATAGTGAATTAATGTCGAACCAAAAGCCCCGGTGAGACATTTGAACTATAAACAATTTATTTAATGAAGAAGCAATGTGTCCTGGACATTCACATTGTGGAAGCATTTCATAACATTATTTCTAGGAGGAAAATCAATGAAAACTTTTATGGCTAGCCCAGCTACCATTGACAGAAAATGGTATGTAGTTGACGCTGAAGGTATGACATTAGGACGTTTAGCATCTGAAGTTGCTAAAGTATTAAGAGGAAAAAATAAACCAATCTTTACACCACACATCGATACAGGTGATTATGTAATCGTTGTTAATGCAGAGAAAGTTAAAGTTACAGGTAAGAAATTACTTCAGAAAGTATATTACAACCACTCCGATTATGTAGGTGGAATGAAAGAGACTACATTAAAAGAAATGTTAGCAAAACATCCTGAAAGAGTTATCGAGTACGCTATAAAAGGCATGCTTCCAAAAGGACCTTTAGGAAGACAGATGTACACAAAATTATTTGTATACGCTGGACCTGATCACAAACATGCTGCTCAGAAACCAGAAGTTTTAACATTCTAATTAGGAGGTAAAGGACATTGGCTAATACAAAGAATTACGGAACCGGAAGAAGAAAATCATCTGTTGCCAGAGTATATTTAGTACCAGGTACAGGTAAAATCACAATCAATAAAAGAGATATCGACGAATATTTCGGATTAGATACATTAAAAGTTATCGTTCGTCAGCCATTAGTAGCTACAGAGACATCTGATAAATTTGATGTTTTAGTAAACGTTAAAGGTGGCGGATATACAGGACAGGCAGGAGCAATCAGACATGGTATCGCTCGTGCATTACTTACAGTAGACGCTGATTACAGACCAGTTCTTAAGAAAGCTGGATTCTTAACACGTGATCCACGTATGAAAGAGCGTAAGAAGTACGGCCTCAAAGCCGCTCGTCGCGCTCCGCAGTTCAGCAAGCGATAATCTACAGCTTAATAATGCTAAAAAAGCCCGGAAATACGCCATTTTCCGGGCTTTTTCTATGCCTGAAATCGCCTGATTCCGATGGTGAAATTTGAGGAAATTTGACTTCAAATTAACCCATTTTGATGGGTTTACCATGGGTTTACGGCCTATTTTTGAGCCTAATGGGTGGGAAAATGGGTTTACAGAAGGCCATTTTGGAGGGGAAATTAGCCCCATATCCTTGACAGATTTTCGGCAAAAATCCGGCTGAAACGGAATGAAAAACAGTGTCAGGTTCGTTTGGCGAGTTCTGACAAATTCTGCAAAAATTTAATATCAGGTATCCTGTTACATAGAGCCTTGGCTCATTCTTTGAAAACGAGAATGGGTCGAGGCTCTATTTTTTTCGCCCGAAATCCGGCGAGACAAATTTGAGCAGGAGGTAACAGGTATGACGGATTTCAATCAGAAGACCCATGACACCGATGTGGGCAGTCATGGCGGACAGTCAAGGCAGATGATGGAGGTGTTTGAGAACCAGGAGTTTGGTTCGATCCGCGTGTTGCAAGAGGCGGGCAAGACCTTCTTCTGTGCAAGCGATGTGGCGAAAGCGTTGGGGTATGTGAATCCCTACGCCGCAGTGAAACGCCATTGCAGAGGCCCCCTAACGAAACGCGAGGGGGTCGTTCAGAAGGTGAATCAGTATGGAGATGCTGGAGAGCAGGTCGTTGAAATCTCCTTTATCACAGAAGGCGATGTTTACCGGCTGATCGTTCACAGCAAGCTGCCATCGGCAGAACGATTTGAACACTGGGTGTTTGATGAAGTTCTCCCGTCCATTCGCAAGCATGGTGTGTATATGAGCGATTCCATTTTGGATCAGGTGATTCAGCATCCGGAGGTCATCTACACACTGGCACAGGAGCTTGTAGCCGAGAGAGAGCAGCTTGAGGGTATCCGCAAACAGCTGGATGCGGCACAGCCCAAGGCAGACTACTTCGACACCTTTGTAAATTCGGAAGATTGCACCTGCATCCGGAATTTCTGTAAGGAAATCGGAATCCCAGAGAAGACGGCAGTAGCTCTCTTACTGGATCACCGCTATCTGTACCGCAGTCCAAGCGGCTGGCTGATGCCTTTTGCAGACAAATCTGCAAGGGGCTATTTTATTGTCCGGGATTGCTACGGCAGAAGCGGAAAACTGGTGCAGCAGACGAGAGTGACCTGCAAGGGAAAGAATCATCTCTTCAAGTTGTTTAAGAAATGGGGTGTGATCGAATGACGCTTTTTACAGAGGGACGCCTTCAGGCGTTTGAACGCATGATGCAGGATACCGGCAAATACCATCGACGGGAGGACAGCGAAGATCGTTCGCGCAAATGTCCGAAGAAAAAAACGGAGCCTGCGAAAAAGGATGGTGAGCACCATGCCGGTATTCAGGGTTGAGAAAAACAGCAATTACACAACGATGTGCAATTACCACCTGCGGGATCAGGGTCTCAGCCTGAAAGGAAAAGGACTTCTCTCTATGCTGCTTAGTTTACCGGACACATGGAACTATTCGGTACGGGGATTATCTTCGATTACACCGGATGGCGTAGATGGGGTGCTTACAGCTCTGAAAGAACTGGAACGTCTTGGATATCTGGAAAGGAACCAGCAGCGTGAGAGTAACGGTCGGATGGGCAGAGCGGAGTATGTGATCTATGAGATGCCAAGGAAAAAGCCGTGTTCGGAATCACCGTGTACGGAAAAGCCGTATACGGTAAATCCGGATACGGACACACCGGTTACGGAAAATCCCGCGCAATTAAGTACTAATAGAACAAGTACTGAAACAATCAATAAAAGAGAGAAGAAGGAAATCCAGCACCGGTATGGCTCATACGAAAATGTCCTTCTCTCTGACACGGAATACGGCAAGCTCCGGCAGGAGTTCCCAGGAGATTATCAGATGCGGGTGGAACGGCTCTCTGAGTATATGGCTTCCACCGGCAGGAGCTACAAAAATCACCTTGCCACAATCCGGAGCTGGGCAAAGAGAGAAAAGCCGAAGTATAACCCGGCAGACTACACATTTGAGGAAGGAGACAGCCTATGAGCGACATGGTGCCTGAAGTATTGAATGCGGCGTTGGATTCGCTCTTTACGCCGAAAGAACCCGGAGAGCAGGAATACCAGGGCGTGGACGGACTGCTGTATTGCCGGAACTGTCATACTCCGGTGCAGTGCAGGGTAAAGCTCTGGGGCAGAGACAAGATTGTTCCCTGCCTTTGCAGATGCCAGCAGGAAGCGATGGCGGAAAAGAAACGCCAGGATGAACTGGTGGAGCGGCAGCGTAAAATCAGGCAGCTGAAAGCAACTGGGATTCAGGAAAAGCATCTTCTGGAATGGAATTTTGGCGTTGCAGAAGACAACAAGGACATCCAGATGGCAAAACGTTATGTGGAGCAGTGGAAAAAGGTCAAGGCTGAAAACCTTGGCCTTTTGTTATGGGGAGATGTCGGAACCGGAAAGTCCTTTGTGGCGGCATGTATAGCAAATGCGCTGCTGGATCAGGGCATTCCGGTTTTGATGACGAACTTCTCCAAAATCCTGAACCAGATGGGTGCCATGTATTCGGAAGAACGATACCGGTATATCGCTTCGTTTTCCAACTATTCTTTGCTGATTCTGGATGATCTGGGAATTGAGCGCAGCACCGAATATGCGCTGGAGCAGGTCTACGCTGTCATTGATGAGCGGTATAAGTCCGGGCTTCCGGTCATTATCACAACCAATCTGAAAATTGCAGAAATCCGCAATCCGCAGGATGTGGCATACGCCCGGATTTACAGCAGGATTCTGGAAATGTGTACGCCGGTGCGAATCAGCGGAGAGGACCGCAGAAAGAGCATTGGAAAAGAAAAACAGCAGGTCGTTAAGGAGGTACTTGATCTATGAAGTGCAAGGCAAAAAAGGCGTTTTTCGCAGGTAAGAATGACATCTATCACCGCTGGAAGGAGGTTAAGAAGCTGAATGGCAAAAGCAAAAACCAGTATTACAACAGAAAACCGCAGTGGCTCAGCTGCCGACGCTGCGGCTAAGGAGAAGCGGACGGAGATGCCGTTTTCTGACCTGCATCCTTTTGAAGGGCATCCCTTTAAGGTGCTGGATGACGAGCTGATGGAACAGACCGTAGAGAGCATCAAGCAGATCGGTGTGGTATCACCACTGATTGTCCGACCTGACCCGGAAGGCGGATTTGAAATTCTTTCAGGACACCGCAGACTTCATGCGGCGCAGCTGGCAGGTTTGGAGACTGTGCCGGTCATCGTCAAGGAAATGGACGATGATGCAGCAATCATCTTTATGGTGGACAGCAACTTGCAGCGGGAGAATATTCTTCCCAGCGAGAGAGCGTTTTCCTACAAGATGAAGTTGGAGGCGATGAAACATCAGGGTCAGAGAAAAGATTTGACTTCGGAGCAATTTGCACCGAAGTTGTCTACGGAGATTATTGGTGAAGCTGTTGGAATGAGTAAGGATACGGTTAAACGCTATATCCGCCTTACCAACCTGATTCCTGAAATTTTGGATATGGTGGATGAGAAGAAAATCGCCTTTAATCCGGCGGTGGAGTTGTCTTACCTGAAACCGTCTGAACAGAAGGAATTTCTGGAGGCAATGGACTATGCACAGGCATCTCCATCCCTGTCGCAGGCACAGCGGCTGAAGAAGCTCTCACAGGAGGGCGGCTGCACGTTGGATGCCATGTGTGAAGTGATGAATGAAGTCAAAAAGGATGAGCTTGACCATGTGACGATTAAAAACGAGGTTCTTCGGAAGTATTTCCCAAAATCCTATACGCCGAAGCAGATGCAGGACACGATTATCCGGCTGCTGGAAAAATGGCAGCGAAGTAAACAACGAGATATGGAACGATGAGAAGGAGATTTTTATGATGATGAACTTTAAGAAGAATCAGAACAACGCAGTGTGCAGCATGGATTGCAAGAACTGCCCGCACGGTGCATCGCAGCCCAATCCGATGGATGATCCCATGTTTGAGAAGTCCATTGCGATGCTTCATAACTGGCTGATGCTGGAGGCAATCCGTGAAGATCACCCGAAGGAGCGCATTGTGATGGTGATCCTGCCGGGGGCTGGCGGCGAACTCCTGACCGAGGATGGCAGTCGAGACATCTTTGAGGATGTTTACGATGAGATGGAGGCTGATCTGGTGGCAGATGGGGAACTGCTTCTCCATTATGATAAGAGCGATGTGATCGAGACTGACAGAACCCGCTATCTGTTGGGAGCTGCGGAGGTTTCGGAAATCGACCAGAACGGCAACGAATGCAGCATCAATCTGTTTACGCTGGAACGCACCATCGACTATGTGAACGAGAACCTGACGGTGGTTTCCATTGGCGGCGAGTTGGTTCCGGCACTGCGCCTGATCTAAGGAGGTGCCTATGAAGAAATTTGATGTGGAGATTACAGAGACTCTCCAGAGAAAGGTTTCCGTGGAAGCTGCCTCACAGGAAGATGCGGAACGCATGGTGACGCAGGCGTGGAACAATCAGGACTATGTTCTGGATTCCGGCGATTTCACCGGTGTGGATTTCAAGACCGTGGGAGAACATGAATTGGCAGAGGCCAGGACAATGGATGTGCTGCTGGTACAGCCCAATGCCTATCCGAAGAAAATCAGTGTTGGCACGGAGCTGGAAGATTTGCAGGCCATGGTCGGCGGCGATATTGAAGTCACCTATCCATTTGAGGATGAAGTGGCCATTATTCTGAATGAATCCGGCAAAATCAATGGTCTGCCGCTGAACCGTGCGATTTACACCGAAGACGGGGATATGCAGGACATTTATGCCGGTGATTTTCTGGTGGTAGGGCTGACAGAGGATGACTTTGGTTCTCTGACTTCGGAGCAGATGCAGAAATTTGAGGAGCAGTTCCATCAGCCCCAGATGTTCGTTCGTATGGGGCGCAGCATCATGGCGATTCCGGTTCCGGATGACATGGTGAAGAAGATGGAGGAAAAGGCTGCAAAGCCCCAAGAAAAGAGTAAACCGGCACCGGACCGGGACAGTTTGTAAGGAAGGAGGCGGAGATTCATGCAGGAAGAAGTTGAAAATCGTACCGTCAATCTGGCAATCAGTACCACGAAACTGACATTTCGCACTATCGTGAATGGCTATAATGCGTGGAAACGGCACCATCAGGCAAAGGCGGCTCAGAAATCAGCGCAGATGCCGCTTGGAAAGCAGAGCATCAAAGAACTGATCGGTCAGAATCAGGGAGTCAGCAGTATCCCCATTGAGAAAACGGATTTGAAAGGCTTTGAACAGGTGGCGCGGAAATACGGTGTGGATTATGCCATTACGAAAGACCAAAATGTGATTCCACCCAAGTACACGGTGTTCTTTAAGGCGAAGGATGCGGATGCACTGACTTCCGCTTTTGAGGAATTCACCAACCGCAAGCTGAAAGCAAAGGAAAAACCGAGTGTTCTGGAGCAGCTTAACAAGCTCAAAGAACTGGTGGCTGCAATTCTGCCGGATAAGGTTCGTCACAAAAGTCAGGAGCGTGATCTATGAGTAATAAGACCAAGAAGCTGCTGATCCTGAACCTGCCGTACTTCATTGCCGGTCTTGTATGTACCAATCTGGGAGAAGCGTGGAGAATTGCCGAGGGCGCAGACATGTCTGAAAAGCTCCTCGGCTTTCTTTCTGCCCTGGGTGCAGCATTTTCCAACCCGATGCCAAGTCTGCATCCGCTGGATTTGCTGATTGGTGTGTGCTGCGGAGCGGGTCTGCGGCTTGCTGTGTATCTGAAAGGCAAAAATGCCAAGAAATATCGTCATGGTATGGAGTATGGCTCTGCCCGGTGGGGTACGCAGAAAGACATCGAACCGTTTGAAGATCCAGTGTTTGCAAACAATGTGATTCTGACCCGGACGGAGCGGCTGATGATGGGCAATCGCCCGAAGAATCCGGCAAATGCCAGAAACAAAAATGTGCTTGTGGTCGGCGGTTCCGGCAGCGGTAAGACGAGATTTTGGCTTAAACCCAACCTTTTACAATGTCACAGTTCCTACGTGGTCACTGACCCGAAAGGTGATATCGTAATCGACTGCGGCCAAGCCCTTTTGAAGAACGGATACAGTATCCGGATTTTCAATACTATCAATTTCAGAAAGTCGATGCATTATAATCCCTTCGCGTATATTCACAGCGAAAAGGATATTTTGAAGCTGACCACAACCCTCATTGCCAACACTAAAGGGGACGGCAAGGCCGGTGACGAATTCTGGACGAAGGCAGAGACCTTGCTGTATTGTGCTTTGATTGGTTATATCCATTATGAGGCACCGCTGGAAGAGCAGAACTTTGCAACGCTGATTGAATTTCTGAACGCGATGGAAGTGCGCGAGGATGATGAAACCTTTCAGAATCCAGTGGATCAGATGTTTGAAGCTCTGAAAAAGAAAAAACCGAACCACTTTGCTGTCCGCCAATATGCCAAGTTCAAGCTGGCGGCGGGTGTTGTATGCTCTAAAAGACTTCTTAATCAAGCGGTTGGGAAGTCTCTTAGAA
>ENA-OWPM01000052-OWPM01000052.1-human-gut-metagenome-genome-assembly--contig:-NODE-52-length-148749-cov-52.732679_pt1 | contig 148749 bp, 122 predicted proteins | sample MGYA00248267_ERZ651852 | MGnify/ENA primary metagenome ERZ651852 (study PRJEB26924, sample SAMEA4378228) | human gut metagenome | biome: human gut; feature: human-associated habitat; material... | reverse complement strand
GTCCAAAAATATAGGGACGGTTTTGGTATAACCAGAGCTGTCCTTTTTCTATTTTTACAGGATTGCTCTGGTCAAGGAGCAATTTGTGATTCTAGTAAGAAAATCAGACAAATATATTTTCCCAAGAATTTGTCGTAAAAATGTGGTCAAATCAAGAAAATCGAGTGAGAAAGAGAATGTTACGCCATGCACAGCGAGGGAATAAATTCCCTCGCTGTAGGGCTGTCGCCCTATACATTTCCATGAAGAAGTCCTCTTTATCAAGCAAGCTTGAAAGAGGGCTTTTCACGTAAATGTGCATGGCTTGTAGCGTTCACAAAATCTTCACAAAAAATTAGCACTCACCTCTTGACAGTGCTAGCAAACGGGTGTATAACATAGTCAGAACAAAGGAAGAGAACAAAAGAAGGACAAAGAGATCCGAAAAGGTTTCAAAGAATGAAAGTTCTATGAGTTCTCCGGACATCCCAGTTCCAAAGAAACAAGGTAATAAAGCATGAGATATCCACGAGAAAGCGGATACCGTAGAAAAAGGAGAGATGACTTATGTTGATGCCTAGTATTTTTGGAGAAGATTTATTTGAAGATTTGTTTGATTTACCATTCTATGATGACAGTAAGGTTGAGAAGAAATTGTATGGCAGACATGCAAAGAATCTTATGAAAACAGATATCAAGGAAATGGACAACGGCTATGAGCTGATTATCGATCTGCCTGGATTCAAGAAAGATGAGATCAAGGTATCGTTAGACAATGGATATTTGTCCATCGCCGCTGCAAAAGGTCTTGACAAAGATGAGCAGGAGAAAGATACCGGCAAGTACATCCGGAGAGAACGTTATGCAGGTTCCTGCGAGCGTAGTTTCTATGTTGGTGATGATATGACAGAGGAAGATATCAAGGGAGAATTCAAACATGGTATCTTAAAACTGTTTGTTCCGAAGAAGGAAGCAAAAGCAGCAGTGCCGGAGCGTAAGTTTATCGCAATTGAAGGATAAAAAAGTTAGCACAGTAAAGTAACCTACAGACCGAACAGCCTATAGGCAATGGAAAGGAAGGATACATTATGGCAGACAAGAATCCAAAACACATGTTAAAGAAAAAACAGGTAAAAGCAAAAGATAAGAAAAAACATGTATATGAATAACAGATACATGAAGAAGGACAACTGAACATAGAAAGCGAGAAAATCGCATAAAGAAAGAAGCCTGCAGGTGTAATCAGAAGTTACAGCTGCAGGCTTCTTTACTTTTAGTAAACTGTGATGAAACCTTCAAATTTCGGCTAGAACTCACGGATGTTGCGGGTGAGATCCTCTAAAATATCAATTCCTTTTGTATGCAATCAATTTTTTACTGCCAACTATTATAGCTTGTGCTGCGTGGTTATGCAATGAAATCTTTCTGGCTTTGGCGCATTTGTTTCTGGTATTGTTTGGGAGAAACGTGCAGGTGTTTTGAAAACTGTTTAATAAAATAACTTGTTGTGCAGAAACCAACGGCAGAAGCAATCTCGGTCACGTTCTGGGTGGTTGAGACTAACAGCTTTTCTGCTTCCCGAATACGGATCTCATTCAGGTAATCACTGAAATTCATATGTAAGAGCCGGTTGAAGCTTCTGGAAAAATAGCTGTAGCTTAAATTGCAGAGTTTTGCCATTTCCGCGGCGTTGATCGGCTTTTCGTAGTTGGAGATCATATAAGTTAAGGCGGGGGAAAGCTGCTGTTTTAACTGCTGGTTTTCAAAATCTTCCAAAAGAGGTTCTTCGCCGTTTGCGTGCCAGTAGCGCAGCAGCCACAAAAAAATACTTCCGATATGATTTTTAATGGCAAGTTCGTAGCCATACTGTTTTTCTTCGGATTCGCGGATAATCTCATTCATCAGTTCCGGGACAGCGGAATGGTGGCTGCTTAACACGGAAGACAAGATTACTTTTTCATAAATACTGTTTTCCGTAATAAAAGGAAGCAGATATTTCAGCTCAAAATGGCTCTGTGTCATGCCGTCGTAGATCAGTTCCGGGAGAAAACGTACCACGATATAAGAACCGCCCTCTGCAGAGAGCGCGTCAATCTGGTGCACTTCTCTGGAATTGATGAGCACAAAATCTCCGGCGGCAAATTCGTGGTAAATTCCGTTCAGATAAATGCGGAAATGACCGGACAGCGCGTAGAGCATTTCGATATAGGAATGAAAATGCGCAGGAAATACATTGCCTGATTTCTCTGCTTTTTCAATGTGACATAAATACTGACAGGCGATTCCGTCAATATATTGTTTTCCTTCCTCCGGATAAGCCATAGAAAACCTCCAATAACAAAATTGTTGTATTTTTGGATAGAAAAATTATAGCATGCAGGGGAAGATTTTACTAGAATAAATGTATCTATTATAAGATGATTGCAAAATATTTCTAATAAGAAAGCAAGGAGATCTGTGATGAAAAATAATCTGAATAAAAATTTTGGAACGGCATGCAGAGCTGCGGCAGCAGAAGGCACGGTTTTATTGAAAAATGAGGGAGACATGCTTCCATTAAAAAAAGAGGAGATCGTTTCGGTATTTGGCAGATGCCAGTTTGAGACTTACCGCAGTGGAACCGGTTCCGGCGGAGCCGTGAATGTGCCATATGCAGTGAGCATTTATGAGGGCATGAAGGAAAGCGGTAGTTTTTCCATGAATGAGGAACTGGCGGAGGTTTACAGAGAGTGGCTGACAGAGCATCCGTTTGATAATGGCGGTGGCGGCTGGGCGGCAGAGCCGTGGCATCAGACTGAAATGGTGATCACGGAGGAACTTGCTGCATCTGCAAGAGAAAAATCGGAAAAGGCAGTGTTTATCATAGGACGTACTGCCGGAGAAGATAAGGACTATGCGAATGAGCCTGGAAGCTATCTTCTGACACCGGAAGAACTGGAGAATCTGCGTGTTTTGACAGAGCATTTTGAACAGGTGGCTGTCCTTTTGAATGTATCAAACATCATTGATATGAGCTGGCTTGAGAATCCTGCATACAAGAATCATATCCGTTCGCTTCTTTATATCTGGCAGGGCGGCATGGAAGGTGGAAATGCAGTCGCAGATCTTTTGAGTGGGAAAGTATCTCCGAGCGGAAAGCTGACGGACACCATTGCACGTTCCCTGTCTGATTACCCGGCGGCAAACGATTTCGGGGATACCGTGCGCAATTTTTATACGGAAGATATTTATGTCGGATATCGTTATTTTGAGACATTCTGCCCGGAAAAAGTCATGTATGAGTTCGGATATGGAATTTCCTATACAACTTTTGAAATTGAGATTTTAAAGGCTGAGACGGTTGCAGAAGAAGGAAACAGAAAGGCTGAACTGACGAAATCAGATGCCGGAGATGCAGATCATGCAGTTGTGAAAATTACAGCCATAGTTAAAAATACAGGCAATGCAAAAGGAAAAGAAGTCGTTCAGGTTTATGTGGAAGCACCGCAGGGAAAACTTGGAAAACCGGCAAGAGAATTAAAAGCATTTGCCAAGACAAAAGAGTTAGCACCGGGAGAAAGCCAGCAGCTTGTGTTGACAATTCCGGTAAAAAATCTCGCATCCTATGACGATTCCGGTGTGACAGGACACAAATCCTGCTATGTGTTAGAGGCAGGAGCCTATGTATTCCATGTTGGAAACAGTGTGCGTAACACACAGATTGCAGATGTGGATGCAAAAGGCGCATACGAGGTAAAAGAACTCTGCGTGATCGAGGCTTTGCAGGAAGCACTTGCGCCGACAGAACATTTTGAACGCATCCGTCCGGAACAAAAGAAGGAAGGTGGAACATATCAGATTGCCAGAGAGAATGTGCCACAACAGACGATCTCGCTCGAAGAACGAATCCGTAAGCATTTGCCACAGAAGCTGACCATTACAGGGGATCAGGGAATCCGCTTCTCGGATGTCGCAGACGGAAAAGAAACACTCGAAGCATTTATCGCTCAGTTGAAGAAAGAAGAACTTGCCACGATCGTGCGCGGAGAGGGAATGAGCAGTCCAAAAGTTACACCGGGAACAGCGTCAGCTTTCGGCGGAGTCAGTGACAGTCTTCATGCGTATGGAATCCCGGTTGCATGCTGTGCAGATGGTCCTTCCGGTATCCGTATGGAAAATGGAAGTCTTGCATCCCAGCTTCCAATCGGAACACTGCTTGCATGTTCTTTTAACCTTCCAATGGTGGAGGAGTTATATGTCATGGAAGGAAAAGAATTGCTTGCAAACGAGGTGGATACGCTGCTTGGACCTGGTATCAACATTCACCGTTATCCTTTAAACGGACGTAATTTTGAGTATTTCAGCGAAGATCCTTATGTGACAGGATGTTTTGCGGCAGCAGTGACAAGAGGAATAAAAAAAGGCGGCTCCTATGCAACCGTGAAGCATTTTGCAGCAAATAATCAGGAGACAGCAAGACACACCGCGGATTCAGTTGTATCGGAACGTGCGCTCCGGGAAATTTATCTGAAAGGATTTGAGATTGCCGTAAAAGAAGGAGAAGCCGCTTCAATCATGACATCGTATAATCCTGTAAATGGTCACTGGACCTCCTCCAATTATGATCTGAATACCACAATCCTAAGAGAGGAGTGGGGCTATCAGGGCATCGTGATGACAGACTGGTGGGCAAGTTTGAATGATGTTGTAAAAGGAGGCGTGCAGGATCACACATCACTTTCTTCCATGGTGCGCTCCCAGAATGACCTCTATATGGTTGTCAATAACAACGGAGCAGAGATCAACGCAGCCGGGGATGACATTTTAGAAGCATTAGACAATGGAAAATTGACAATTGGTGAACTGCAGCGTTCCGCAAAAAATATCTGTCGTTTTATTTTAAATGCGCCGGTCATGAAGCGTCCGTTAAGACCGTTAGAGGAAGTGAAGGCGTTTGAACCATTGCCTGATCAGGAGAACAGTGAAGCGAAGGCAGCAATAGAAGGCAGGAGCAGGAACCCGGAGGAAAATCTGAGATTTTTCCCGAAAGACAATGTAAAACAAAGATTTTATGTAAATCAAGAAGGTGTGTATGCGCTGATCATCAGATTTGCTTCTCCACAGCCGGATCTCGCACAGGCAGCAGCGAATCTCTACATTAACGAAAAACTGTCCTATACCCTGCAGACAAGCGGCACAATGGGAATGTTAAATATGCAGAAGCTCTGCAGGCTGAAATTAAAACAAGGCTATTATGAGCTTCGTACAGAGGTTGTAAAACCAAAGCTGGAAATTGAGTGGGTGGAGCTGCGAAGATAATTTTTTGATAGATAATTCAAAAACATAATGCATTTTTTTTTCGGATATGATAATATGGTAAAAAGCAGTTTTTCTATATTACCTGTGCGGTCGCTGTATTTGATACAGTCTGACAGAGACATTGATGTATTGGCAACTATAGGTTTAGTTGTTTGCAGCGATTAGATCGTACAGTGTTCACAAATACCTTTTATTCTTAGTCAATGATCCCTGAAAATCTTGCTTTTGAAAACCCATTGTAATATAAAGCAGGATTTAATCAGAAAGATAACAGTTCACGACATGAGTTCTGGTATAAGAATGAAATCGGAACGATTCCACAGTAGCTTCTGTTTCAGGACAGCGTTGGAAGAATGAAAGCACTCATACATCCTGCTTTATAAGTTTTTATTTTAAAGGAGGAACTAATATGAGTGGAAACAGAGAGTATAAAAGTGATGTGTTCTGTATGCTGATGCAGGACAAGGAGAGAGCATTAGAGCTTTACAATGTGATGAATGGCTCATCCTATGATGATCCGGATGCTGTCGAGATGAAAACCTTAGATGGCGGCATCTCATTGTCCGTTAGAAATGATGCGGCATTTGTTGTGGATGCAAGGTTAAGCATCTATGAGCACGAGTCAACCGTTTGTCCGAATATGCCGGTTCGCAGCCTGATTTACTTTACTGCAATCATTTCTGAATATCTAAGCAGCAGGGATGATGGAAGCAGGCTTCATAGGAACATATACGGACGGAGACTTGTGAAGATACCAACACCGCAGTTTGTAGTCTTTTATAACGGAGAAGAAAAACAGCCGGAGATACAGGAACTAAGGCTTTCGGATGCATTTGAGAAGCCAACGGATGATCCGAAGCTCGAATTAAAATGCATGGTTTATAACATCAACACCGGAAAGAATAAAAAACTTATGGAGCAGTGCCGGTGGTTAGACGAATATATGATCTTTGTAAACAAAGTCAGGGAATATCATCATGGAAATACAGAACAGGAATTATTATCCGATATTGAGAAGGCAATCGATTATTGCATTGATAATGATATCCTGCGTGATTTCCTGAAGACGCGTAGAAGTGAGGTGGTAAAGAATATGCAGCTTGATTATACGTTTGAACGTCAGATCGAACTTGAGCGCGCAGATGCGATTGAGGAAGGACGAGAGCAAGGACGAGAAGAAGGACGAGAAGAAGGTCGTACGCATGAAGTTTATCAGTCTGTGGCTGACGGAGATTATTCTATACAGCGCGGAGCACAGAAGCTTTCTATGACAGTTGATGAATTGAAGCAGGCAATGATAAAAGCCGGATACACAATTGCAGATTGAGCATTTGCATCAGATAGCTTGTTATTTGGAAAATCAATGATAAACTCAATAATAGGATGTGGCTTCGGAAAGGAGCAGGTAAAGAGATGGGAAGATTTGTAAATCCAGATAACAGTGCATTTCAGGTAACATTAAATTCTGAAATTTATGTGGATAAAACAGGATTGATCGAGGAAACGAATAAGGTTTTAGGCACGACACAGGGATTGATCTGTAACAGCCGACCGAGACGATTTGGAAAGTCGACAACTGCCAATATGCTTGTTGCATATTATAGCAAAGGCTGCGATTCAGAGAAGATGTTTTCTTCCATGAAGATTGCAGAGAAAGAAGATTTTAAAAAATATCTGAACAAATTTGACGTGATCCATATTGATATTCAGTGGTTTCTGTCGAATGTTCAGGATGCAGACAGTGTGGTTGGCTATATTACTGCAAGTGTTCTGGAAGAATTGGTAAAAATGTATCCAGAACAGTTATTGGATGAAAATCTCACTTTGTCAGATGCATTGTCGCGTATCAAAGAAACCACAGGTCACAAATTTATCATCATCATCGATGAATGGGATGTGTTGATTCGTGATCAGTCCACAAATAAAAAAGCACAGGAAGAATATATCAATTTTTTGAGAGGGCTGTTTAAGGGAGTTGAGCCTACCAAGTATATTGAACTTGCGTATCTGACAGGAATACTGCCGATCAAAAAACAGACCACACAGTCGGCATTAAATAATTTTTATGAATTTACAATGTTAAATCCGGGAAGATTCGCTCCTTATATTGGATTTACAGAGGATGAAGTAAAACAATTGTGTACCCGGTATGGTCAGGAATTTGATGAAGTAAAGAGATGGTATGATGGATATATATTAAAAGAGTATCATGCCTATAATCCGAAGGCGGTTGTTGAAGTGATGTTAGATGGAACATTCCAGAGTTACTGGTCACAGACCAGTACATTCGAATCAATCCGTCCATTTATCAACATGGATTTTGATGGATTGAAAACGGCTATTATTGAGATGATGTCCGGAAATGCGATCAAGGTAAAAACGACCACTTTCCAGAATGATATGGTATCCATAAAGAACAGAGACGATGTGCTCACTTTACTAATTCATCTCGGTTATCTTGCATATGACCAGAAGGGAAAACTTGCCTATATTCCAAATGAGGAAATTCGTGGAGAATTTGTGGATGCGGTTGAGGAGAGCAAGTGGACAGAATTAAGGCAGTTTGAACAGGAATCGGAAAAATTGTTAGAAGCCACGCTGGATATGGATGAAGCGGCTGTTGCTGATCAGATTGAAAAAATACACACGGAATATGCATCTGTAATTACTTATCATAATGAAAATTCACTGAGTAGCGTACTTTCCATTGCATATTTAAGTTCAATGGAATATTATTTTAAACCGATCAGGGAATTGCCGACAGGGCGCGGATTTGCGGATTTTGTTTTTATTCCAAAGCCTGAGTATGTAAGTTATTATCCGGCTCTCGTTGTGGAATTAAAGTGGAATCAGGATGTGCAGACAGCACTCAGCCAGATAAAGGAGAAAAAATATCCGGAATCATTGCTGCAATACACTGGAAATATTTTGCTTGTCGGAATCAGTTATGATAAGGAAAGTAAAAAGCATGAATGTATAATGGAACAATATCAGAAATAAAAAATTGCGAAACTCATTTTATGGGTTTCGCAATTTTTTTGATAGAGGATATAAAATTAAAAATTATTCATAAGGAGTGGAATGCAGGGGAGAAAATTCCTTCGGAAAATACGCTTGCCGGGCAGTATCACATCAGCCGACAGACGGTGCGCAAGGTAATCGGGGAACTGGCGGAGGAAGGATTTCTCTATGCAGAGCATGGGAGAGGAACGTTTGTATCGGAGCGCACGATCCACACAAGAAATTCCATGAATATTGCGGTGGTGACTACCTATTTGTCAGATTATATTTTTCCGAGACTAATCCAGGGGATTGAGCAGGTGCTTACGGCAAATGGTTACAGTATTATGCTCAAAACAACAAGAAATTCGAGAGCTGCGGAGGCACGCTGTATGGAGGAACTGCTGTCGAAGGATATTGACGGACTTATCATTGAGCCAAGCAAAACGCAGATTTCCTGCAGACATACAAGCCTTTATGACCAGATGGATGAATATGGGATTCCGTATGTGTTTATTCAGGGATATTTTGAGCAGATGAAGAAGAAGCCATATGTGCTGATGGACGATATGAAGGGCGGATATCTGATCACAAAATATCTGATCGAGTTAGGACATAAGAATATCCATGGTATTTTTAAGGCAGATGATATGCAGGGACAGGCCAGGCACAAGGGATATGTCAAGGCACTGCAGGAGGCAGGGATGTTATACGATCCGGATTCGGTTACATGGTTTTACACGGAAGACAAGGAGGTGAAACCGCGGGAGACGATCAGCAACGCGATTTGTGCAGACATACCGATGGATGCTGTGGTCTGCTACAATGACCAGATTGCAGTTGAAGTCATCCGGACGTTACGCGAATTTGGCAAAAAAGTACCCCGTGACGTTTCGGTCACAGGGTTTGATAATTCGCTTCTCGCAAAAGATAATCATATTCCAATCACGACAATTTCACATCCGCAGGACAAACTTGGCAGAATGGCGGCAGAACTTCTGCTCCGGCTGATCCGTGGCGAAGCACTCACGGAGGAGGAACTTCACATCCGCGTGGAACCGGAAATTGTTGTGCGTGATTCCACATGGAAGCGATAGGTGGATTGAGTTTCAGACGGATATAGGAACTGTAGTTACAAAATTTCATCCACTACGCTTCCACAAGCTGCAGATCATACAACTTCCGGTACAGTCCGTTCTGGGCGAGCAGCTCCTGATGGGTGCCGGATTCTTTGATCTGCCCCTGATGCATGACAATGATTTTGTCTGCATGCTGGATCGTGGAAAGCCGGTGTGCAACCATGATCGTGGTGCGTCCTTCCATAAGTTTTTCTAACGCATTTGTAATCAGTGCTTCCGTCTCAGTGTCGATATTGGCAGTTGCCTCATCTAAGACAAGAATTGTTGGATTGTATGCTAAAGTTCTTGCAAAGGAAAGTAACTGTCTCTGTCCGGCGGACAGCGTACTTCCGCGTTCCGTTACCGGTGCATCATAGCCGCCCGGCATTTTTTCAATAAAGGAATCCGCGTGTACGATCTCTGCGGCACGCTTCACATCTTCAATAGAGATCGATTCATTGTCTAACGAAATATTGCTCTTAATATCCCCGGTAAAAATAAATACATCCTGCTGGACCTGACCAATGGCGGCACGCAGCACATCTGTGTCGATATCCTTGATATTGACACCGTCGATTAAAATCTCGCCTTTCTGGATATCAAAGTAGCGTCCAATCAGATTCAAAATAGAAGACTTTCCAGCTCCGGTGGCACCGACAAAGGCAACCTTTTCTCCGGGTTCAATCACGAAGCTGATATCCTTTAAAATGTAGTCGTCCTTCTCATAAGCAAACCATACATGACGGAACTCGATACGTCCATTGATCTTCACGTCGACAGTATGCGTCGGCTTTACGATGTCCGGTTTCTCGTCTAAAATAGAGAAAATCTTTCCGGCAGAAGCAAGCGAGGACTGCAACGTACCGAACTGCTCTGCAAGCTCCTGGATCGGATCAAAAAAGGATGTAATGTAAGTGATAAAAATAAACAGTGTTCCGAGGGAAAGTGTCTGGTTTAAAACTCCGGCACTTCCGGTTCCGATAACGAGCATCATGGCAAGCACCGATACCAGATAAATGGACGGACGGAAAATGGCGAAAGTCATGACCTCGCGCCAGTTTGCCTTGTACAGGTCTTCAGATTTCTTTTCAAACTGTGTATACTTTTCTTCTTCTCTTGCAAAAATCTGGATCAGTTTCATGCCGGAGAGGTGTTCGGATAAAAAGGTGTTTAAATCTGTAATGCGGTTTCTCGTGAGCTCGTAAGCTTTTCTTGACATAACCCGGAAATAAAAAGTCAGGATCGTGACAAGTGGCAGCAGTGCAAAGGAAACAAGAGCCATTTTCACGTTGATCGAGAGCATCACGACTGCATAGCCGATGATTTTTACAATATTCTTAAAGAGCTTTACCAAAATCGTGGAAAACAGCTCATTGACAGCCTCGGTGTCGTTGGAAACACGGGTGACGAGTTTTCCGACCGGTGTATTATTGAAAAAGTTCAACGATAGGCTGTGAATGTGGGTAAAGACTTCCTCACGCATCTGGTAAATGATTTGCTGTCCCATTTTCTGCAAAATCCAGGTGTCTAATGCGTTTAAGACAAATCCGGTGAGCAGCAGGAGCAGATAGAGGGCAGCAGCCTTTAAAATTCCGGCAAAATCGTAGTGCCTTAATGCCTTTAAGTCCTCGCGGGTGAGAAGTGTGGCATCTTGGTTTACATAAGATGAAAGCGTGGCGGAATCTGCATTTTTTAATGCATCACATTCCTCAGATGAAAGATTTTCAGCCATATAATATTCATTATTATAAAGAAGAATCTGGTCGTAAGTCTGTCCGCTTTCTTTTTCGAAATCTCTTGTCAAATACGTGTCATGGTAAGGAACTGCGCCCGGTGCATCGGCAGTCGTTTCAATATAAGGAGCATAATAACCGTTGATATAATTGTCGATCGCGTCACCAATGACGATTGGACGGTAAAGTTCTACTACAATGATAAAGAGGACGAGAACCGTTGCGGCAGTCATGACCCATTTATGCGGTTTTAAATATGTTAACAGACGTTTCATATTATGCGTCCTCCTTTCCATTTTTATTTTCGGTAGTTGGAATATCCTGTTCCACAAGAGCTTTTTTTGCTTCGCCGTGGATCGCCTCTAACTGCTGTTTCTCAAACATATCATAATAAATGCCGTGTTTTGCCATTAAGGAATCATGGGTTCCAATCTCAGCGGCAGTGCCGTCTTCTAACACCATGATGATATCTGCATTTTGAATGGTAGAGATACGGTGCGCAATGAGAATGGTTGTTTTTCCCTGTCTGTTTTTCTTTAAATTAGCTAAAATATGTTCCTCAGTGTTCGTGTCGACAGCGGAGAGTGCATCATCTAAGATCAGGATCGGAGCATTTTTCATCAGTGCCCTTGCAATCGAGCTTCGCTGTTTCTGTCCGCCGGACAGGGTAACACCACGTTCTCCTACAATTGTCTCGTATCCGTCCGGAAACTGCACGATATTTTCATGGATACAGGCAGCGCGGGTGGCAGACTGGATCGCTTCCATATCTTCACTTTCCGCTCCGAATGCGATGTTTGATTTTAACGTGTCAGAGAAAAGGAAGTTATCCTGCGGAACATAACCGATATTTTCACGCAGTGTTTTTAACGGAATGGTATTGATATCTTTTCCGTCGATAAAAAGCATGCCCGGCTTCGTGTTGTAAAGGTGTAAAAGCAGGTTTACAAGCGTGGATTTTCCATTTCCGGTACGACCGATAATGGCGAGGGTTGTTCCGGCTGGCACGTGCAGCGTAATATCAGATAAAGTCGGTTCGCTGTGACCGCGGTGGATGAACGTGAGGTGATTAAATTCAATCTCGCCGTTGATCTCGTCCACTTCTTTTGTTTTGTCGGTGTCTGCAATCTCAGGCTGTTCCTTGAGGATTTCCTGGATTCTCCGGATCGAGGCAGCACCCTGCGAAAACATATTGACGGAATCCCCGCAGGCTAACATTGGCCAGACAAGCATGTTGATGTACTGGTTGAAAGCCACAAAACGTCCTAACGTGATATCACCAATCAGTGCGAGATAACCGCCATAAATTAAGGTGAGCAGTGAAGAAAGTCCGATGATGACATCCAACAGTGGAATGACAATGGACTGGATCTTTGCAATGCTTAAGTTCTTTTCCATCGTGTTTTCGTTTTCTTTTAAAAAGTGATAACGCTGTGCTTTTTCGCGGACAAAAGCCTTAATGACGCGGATACCGGAAAAACTTTCCTGCACATAGTCGGTCAGGTCAGACACGGCTTCCTGTCTTGCAGTAAAGCGTGGACGGATGATTTTTCCATAATAAATCTCGCCAAACAAAATAAACAGCATTGGAATGACTGCAATGAGTGTCAGCTTCACACTGACATAATACATCATCTGGAAAATGACCATAATGGTCATGACAGAAGCGTCAAACACGCAGATGACGGCAGGTCCGATCGCCATACGGATCGCGTTTAAGTCACTCGTAAAACGTGTCATCAGATCACCGGTCTTGTGCTCGTTGTAATATTCCACATCCATTTTTTCGAGGTGGGCAAACATATCATTGCGCAGTTCCTTCTCAATAGAGCGGGAAGCACCAAAGAGGAAGTAACGCCAGAAAAAACGTCCGACTGCGAGTAAAAGACCGAGCAGAAACAGATAGAGCAGGTTTAATTTCACACCTCTCCAGTCGAGGCTGTGCGCAGTGAGACCGTCGGTGATGACACCGGTAAGCTTTGGGATGAAAATATTGGCAAAGTCCACGATAAAAAGTGTGATAATGCCGAGTGTGTATTGGACTTTATGCCGTTTGATATACTGACCGATAAATTGAAATGCATTCATAAATAAATCTCCCTTAGTGATATCCTGCGGCAATGTTTAAAGTACCCAAAAACCGCAGAGTATCTTCTATTTTATACTTCTTAAGGAAAAGTTGCAACCTGTAAAAGCAGGATAAAAAAAGGTTTTCCCACGAAAGAATCAGAACAGGAAAACTTTCGAAGAAAAACCTTTTTTTCATTTTATTCGCAGTCGAGCAGAATATCTACCGCATGTTGTAAATCGGGATGACTCCGGTATGCATGGATGAGTTCCCGCTCATGGTAGGTCAGCGTTGCCGCCGGATCATCCGGCTGATCGTAACCAAATGAGCTTAAAATATCCGGGATCTTGTAAATCTCACACAAAAGAAGCAGTGTGTCAGCCGTTGGTTGCGCCTGACCACTTTCCCAGCCGTAGATCGTCTTTGGCGCGATCTCCATTTCGTGTTCCTTTAATTTGACTGCAACATCCTTTACAGTGTAGTGATTTCGTTTTCTATATTCTTTTAATACCTTTGGAATTAATTCATTTCGCATAAAAAATCCCCTGTTTCTATAGTTTGAAAATGAAGTCGTGATTCGGCAGTTTCGTAATCACAACTATCATATCTCACATATTTTCGACCGTCAATTTATTCTGAAAATCAAAGAAAAATGTGATTGAAAGTCTTAAAATATAAGAATATAATTGACATGAATAAGCAAAGATATACATCAATTTATAGATAATTGATAAATTTATGCAAAACGTAAATTAAGTTGTGAAAATTTTGTTGTATTTTCACAACATTCATAACGTAAATTATAAATTCACAATTATCTATAAATGAAACAAGACAAGGAGCGGCGCACATGGAAAAGTCCAGAGTAACAGAATACATCCTTACATATATGAGGGAAAATCAGATCACAGCTTCTGAGCTTTCAGAAAAGACAGGGATCGCAGAAGAAAAACTATGCCCGGATTATAAAGAACCGCTGCTTGCGGAGGAATTTCTAAGATTGTGTGCATTACTGAGATTATCTCCGGAAGAAATTTCCAGAGAGATACATAAAAAAGAAGTTACAGACTGATTTCCTTTAGTTTCATATAAGTAAAGATTCCCTCAGCAAGAACCGTATTGTTCTGGTCAGCGACGGAGACATCATATACTAAGAGGTTGCGTCCGGCCTTTAATTCCCGTGCAGTGGCAGTCAGCTTTGTTGTGCCGATTCCGGGACGCAGATAGTGAAAGGAAGAATCGACAGTTGTGATGTCAAAACCGTGGGAGGCAGCGGCACCGCCACCGGTCACATCGGCAATCGTAAAAAGCACGCCGCCATGTACGGACTGGATTGGATTTTTCATATCGTCTGTAATATCCATTTCACAGGTGCAGTGACCATCCGATATTTCGGTGATCTTAAGACCAATCAGATTGGCAAAAGCATTTGAGGCATTTCTTGTTTCCATGATTTTCTGATAATCTATCTTTTTTTTCTGCATGTTCATAAAATCCTTTTCTGTATATATTAGCCCTTAGGGTGTCAAAAAATCTGTCCGCTAAGTTTGCCGGCAGATTGCCTAAAAGCAAAGAATCATTTTAATCTTCCGCAACTGCAAAAGCAATCGCATAATGATCCTCATAAGAGAGTGAGAGATGCATATTGTTTATGCCAAGTGCTTTTGCAGTTTCTTTTGCACTGCCATAAAGCCTGACGTAAGGACGACCATTTTCCTGCGAAAGTATTTCGATTTCAGATAGCCGCACATCTTCTCCGGTAATATTCAGTGCTTTAAAGACGGCTTCCTTTCCGGCAAATCTTGTGGCAAAAAAAGACAGCGGATCAGACCGTAAAAGTGCAAGCCGGATTTCTTTTTCGGTAAAAGTGTGCCGGATAAAAGGGTCTGATGCGAAAGGTTCTTTCGTGACGGAATACTTTAATTTTTCTATTTCTACAATATCGGTACCAATCTGAACGATCATGGAAGTCTCCTCATTTTCAATGTATCATATGGGTAAATTGATTCTGCAAAAGTGTCGTGAACAGATCGACTGCTACATTATGTCTGTCTTTTTTCCAGACCGCGACAAGAAAAGAATCGTCCTGCGTAATGTCCAGAGGATAAATTTTGCACATTTCGGAATCATGTTCAAACATTTTTGAATTGCAGATCGCAACGCCGAGACCATTCTGCACCGCAAGCTGCATGGAAGAAACATTTGGCACATAGCGTACTTTCTTTAAATTGAAACCACAACGGCGGCATAAAGCCTGTGTTCGTTCAGTTCCGCTTTGGGAATCCTTTGGGGAAATTAAAATAAAAGATTCATTTTTCAGATCGCGAAGCGAAATAGAATCTTTTTCAGAGAGTGGATTACAGGTCGGAACAATAATGCTTAATGGAATGTCTTTTAACTTCATCCAGGAGACATCTGTAAGACCGTCTAACTCAAAATACGGGGTGAATATGATATCCATTTTATCAGCAAGAAGAGATTCCCTGAGTGTTTTAAAGGAATGGCTGGAGGCGTCAACATTAATCTGAGGATAATCACTCATAAAATTCCGGACAAGTTTTGGCAGCACATCACTGTAATCAAAAGTATCCGAACAGCCAATATAAAGTTCACCGGATGCGTGGTTCCGCAAAAGTTTTGCATTATAAATGGAAGATTCCATATTCTGGCTTAAACTTTTCCAGTCTCTGTGGAGGGAAATTCCTTCCGGGGTAAGCACAACATGACGTTTATTTCTGACAAAAAGTGGAAAACCAAGTTCGGTTTCTATCACATTGATCTGCTTGCTTAAGGCAGGCTGTGAAATGTAAAGGATTCTGGCTGCTTCCGTAAAACTAAGTACGTCAGCTACAGTCAGAAAATAATCGATCTGCTGAAAACTTATTTTATATTGCATTATTTTTCCCCCTTCATATGTAGACGCAGTTTCTAACAAAAATATATGCGTAAGGTAATTATAACATAAGATGACGAAAAAACCTATAACTTTTAGTTATTAATAAACAAGCCTTTTCGCTATTGGACGGAAAAAAGGCTCCTATTGTATAATAAGGACATCAAATACAGAGGTCATTGAATCTTGAAACGTTAAAAAATTAACAAAATAAAAAGGTGGAGGTATTTACAATGAAGAAACTTGAAGCGGATGTAGTAGTTGTTGGTGGAGGTCCTTCCGGACTTGCAGCAAGCGTGCAGGCAGCAGAAGACGGGGCAAGCGTTATTCTTTTAAACAAAGCAGATATTGTTGGTGGAGCTGCCAATATGGGTATGGGACCACTCGGTATCGGAACAAGACAGCAGCAGGCTCAGATGGTTGATATTTCTGTAGAGAAAGCTTTCAAAATGTTTATGGATTACACACACTGGAGAGTTGATGCAAATCTTGTAAAAAAATATTTTGAAAATTCCAAAGATACAATCGAATGGCTTGAGGATATGGGAGTAGAATTTGCAGGTGCATATAAATATTTCCCAAAATCAGAAGCAACATGGCATATCGTAGCTGTTAACGGCGGAATCGGAAGAAACGGCGGAGCAATCATGAACAAAGCCATGATGGAAAAAGGAAAAGAACTTGGCGTTGAGTATTACAACAGCACAACCGTTGAAAAAATCATCATGAAAGACGGAAAAGTTGCCGGAGTTATGGCAAAAGATGCAGCAGGTGAAGAGATCGAAGTAAGTGCAAAAGCAGTCATTATCGGAACCGGTGGTGCAGGAGATAACCCGCAGGTGATCAAAGAGCGTATGGGATATACCTGGGGAAAAGATATGTTCAACTTTGCAATCCCAGGTCTTAAAGGTGACGGAATTCGTATGGCAATGGAAGCCGGTGCAGCAACAACAGATATGAATATCGAGATGATTTACATCCTTCCAAACTCTGATATGGGACCAGACTGTATCCCGGCTACATTTATGCAGCCAAACCTTATGGTAAATAAAGAAGGCCGTCGTTTCATCAATGAAGAGGAAATGCAGAATACAACCTTTACCGGAAATGCAATTGCAATCCAGCCGGAAAGAATCGGTTTCTCTATTTTAGATTCTTCTATTATCAAAGGATACAAAAAGAGAGGACTTGATGTTACAAACTTTGTTCATCATCCAGATAATATCGATGATTTTGAACAGTGCGTGGATGATTCTATCGCAGCTAAGAACCCTGATGTTTACAAAGCGGATTCTATCGAAGAACTTGCAAATATGTTAGGTATTGATCCGGAAGCTTTAGAGGACACCATTGATGAATACAACGATATGTGTGATTCCTATGATGAGCAGTTCTTCAAAGATCGTCGTTTCATGAAACCAATCAGAAAAGCTCCTTTCTATGCCGGAGCATTCCGTCCATCCGGATACGGAACACTTGGTGGAATTAAGATCAACGACAATGCAGAAGTATTAAATGACGAGTGGAAGAAGATTCCAGGACTTTTTGCATGTGGAACAGATACCTGTACTATTTATGGAGACAGCTACATGTTCCTTCTTCCAGGAAATACAATGGGATATTGCCTGAACACAGGACGTTTCGCAGGAGAAGGCGCAGCAGCATACTGTGACGAAGAGTAAATAAAAACGGAAAATAATATAAAAACATAACTTTTGAGCAACCCGGCTACAAAGAAACAAGGGTTGCTCTGTTACACTTAAGAGAGATTGAGGAGAGAAAAATGGCTCAGGTTCATTTAGTAATCGATGATCATGAAATCGTGGCAGATGAAAATAAAACAGTGCTCGAAGCTGCACTTGATAACGGAATCTATATTCCACATTTATGTCATCATGAAAATCTTCACGAGAATGGTGGCTGCCGTTTATGTGTTGTAAAACAGGATGGAGTAGAGGGAGTGGTCACTTCCTGTTCCAAAAAAGTAGAAGAGGGAATGGTAATTCATACAAAAGACGAGCTTGCAGAAAAAGTCCGCAAATTGTCTGTAGATCTGATGTTTAAAACACATCCAAGTGAATGTACCGGATGTCCAAAGTATGGAAAATGCCAGCTGGCATCTATTTCCCAGTATGTAGGAGATACCGGACGTGATCTGCGTGAACAGAAGATCCGTGTGCCGGCAAATGAAGAAAATCCACTGATGCTGCATGAGATGTATCGTTGTATTTTATGCGGACGCTGCGTGCGTGCGTGTGGTGAACTTCGCGGAGTCGGAGCACTTACCTTCAAAAAAGTGGATGGAAGAATGCAGGTTGTCATTAATGGAGGCAGTTTAGAAGAAGCAGGCTGCCGTTTCTGTGGAGCCTGTGTGGAAGTCTGTCCAACCGGTTCAATCCGTGACAAGATCGGCGTATTTAAAGAGGGATTATCCCGTGAGAATACATTGGTTCCATGTATGGAAGGATGTCCGGCACATATTAATGTACCGAAATATATCCGTTTTATCAGAGAAGGCAATTATGCAGCGGCAGCAGCAACGGTGAGAGAGAAAGCTCCTTTCCCGGAGACATTAGGTTACATCTGTGTACATAACTGTGAATTACAGTGTAAGAGAAACGGACTTGATAATCCGGTATCTATCCGTAACTTAAAGAGATTTGCAGCAAGTCAGGATGATGGAAGCTGGAAAGAAAAATCCTTCCAGAAACCGGATACCGGCAAAAAAGTTGCAATCATTGGTTCCGGTCCTGCTGGTCTTACCGCAGCTTATTATTTAAGAAAACTCGGTCATGAAGTTACTATTTTTGAAAAATTGGAAAAAGCAGGCGGACAGATGCGTTATGGTATTCCGTCTTACAGACTTCCAAGAGAAGTGCTTGACCGTGAAATAAAAGAAATTGAGAGCATCGGTGTAAAAATCGTATGCAACAGCAGCGTAGAATCTGCAACGGCATTAAAAGAGCAGGGATATGATGCAGTGTTTGCAGCAATCGGAACGCATGCAGGAAATAAACTTCCATTAGCTGGAAATGATTTGCCGGATGTATATCTGAATGCAGAGTTTTTACGCGCGATCAATGAAGGACATCCAATGCCTGTTGGAGAAAAAGTAGTTGTCCTTGGTGGTGGAAACGTTGCTATTGACTGTGCGGAAAGTGCACTTCGTCTTGGCGCGAAGGAAGTACGCATGACCTGTCTGGAAGCAGCAGATAAAATGACCGCATCCGATGAAGAAGTGGAATGGGCAAAAGAGGATGGAATTTTAATTTACAACTCTAAGACATTTAATGAGATCACAAGTGAAAATGGCAAAGTGACAGGTCTTTCTGTGACTGGCGTAAAGAACTTCTATTTTGAAAATGGCAAAGCAGTGATCGAGAAAGAAGAAAATTCCGATGAAATTCTTCCGGCAGATACCATTATTTTTGCAGTCGGACAGCATCCGGAAGTATCAGAAGCATTTGGACTTCCATTAGAGAGAGGCAGAATTGTAGCAGACGATACAACCTGGGCAACACCTGTAGAAGGAATTTATGCAGCCGGAGACTGCGTGACAGGAACACGTTCTGTCATTCTTTCTATCGCAGAAGCGAGAACCGTTGTAAGTGAGATTGATAAATACTTAGGCGGAGACGGAAATATTGACGAAGAGCTTGCACCTTGCCAGAATGCCGATCCATGTATTGGAAAAGCAACGAAGGAGCAGAGAGCCGACAGAGTCGCACCACAGGTAACAGAAGTTTGTGACAGAATTAACAATTTTGAGCCTATGGACTTGGGATTAGGCTGTGACGGTGCAGGATGCGAAGCTGAGAGATGTCTGCAATGTGATTTGAGACTGCAGATCGCACCTCAGAAGTTCTGGAGTGATTATGCATCAGAGGAAGGAGGAGCACAATAATGGAAAAATTATTTGTATGCAGTTGTAATGCAGATGACAGATTTGCACCGGTTTCCATGTACCTTATGAAAAATCATTTGGAAGAAGTGAAAGCCGGGATGAAGGCACTGGCAGGGGATGCAAAGATACTTTACCTTCTGCCGGAAAATGAAACAGTAGAGGGCTTAGAAGGCGAAGTGAAATACGCGATAAAAAGCCCGACACTCGGTAATCCATATGCAGTTGCACAGGTGTTAGAAGGAAAGCTTCCTCGTCCGATGATAGCAGACGGTTATGTGGCAGTTTATGACGGAATGGAAGTAAATGTTGTAAAACCGGAGGCAGCCTATGCAAAAGCAACCGGAAAAGAGGATTGCTTTGTTGCAGTGAACAAGGATGGACTTGAAGGAAAAGAAACAGAAATAAAACAGGTTGCAGCCGGAACAAAGTTAAGCGACATTGTAGCTGCTTCTGATGCAAAAGCGGTTCTTTTTGGCGGTTTAAAAGGTGAATTTGTAAAACCACAGTCACTTGCAGAGTACGTAATACCAGAGGGAACATCAAGCAGTTCTGTTACTGTTTTTGGAAAAGAATCCTGTATTGTGGATACTGTAAAAAAACTCATGGCAATGTCATGGGAAGATTCCTGCGGCAAATGTGTGCTTTGCAGAGAGGGTACTTCGCAGTTTAAACAGATTACAGAGGAGATGACATGCGGAAAAGCAAAGCAGACCGATCTTGATCTGATCAATGATGTCGGAGAACTGATTGAAGTTGGAGCATACTGTCCGTTCGGAAAGAACATGCCACGTCCACTGTTAAGTGCGATCGCGCTCTATCAGGATGACTTTATGGAACACATTAAGAAAAAATCATGTTCAGCAGGTGTATGTTATAAAGCAGAAGCTGTATATGTCATTTTACCGGATGTATGTACCGGCTGTGGAGACTGTATCGATGAATGTGATGAGGATGCGATTATCGGAAAGTCAAAATTCATTCATATGATCGACCAGGATATGTGTGAACAGTGTGGAAAATGTGTTTCTGCATGTGAGGAATCTGCAATTGTTGCGGTGGAAGGAAAACTTCCGAAGCTTCCAAAGAAACTTACAAAAGTAGGAAAATTTTAACGGTTGGAGAAAAGAGAGAAGATGAAGAAGAAAATAGACTGGGCAAATGTCTTTACACTGGCATTTACAATCGCATTTCTCCCACCAATCTGGGCGGTTTTAAGCCCTTATATCGGGGTGACGACCGGAGCAGTTGCTTTAATATGTGCGGGCTTATATGTTGCAGCAGGCAATGATATCAAAAAAGCGGTGGCAATCTCACTCGGATTTCTCTGCGGAGATGTGTGGGCGGTGATCGCCATAAAAGTTCAGGAGATGATGAACTTTAACCCGGATGCAGAATTGTATCTTACACTTTTTGTCATGGGCGGACTTGCAGTTATCATAGGCAGCGTGTTTGAAAAGTTTATTTTTGTGCCGGCATGGCTTTGCGGCTGGGCAATCGGACTTACCATTATGGCGCCAATCGGTATTGGGAACATCGGCACACTTCCGTTGCAGATCGGAGCAGCGATGCTTGCAGGAGTATGGTATGTTGGAGCTGTAGGAGATATTTTCCAGAGATTTATTCTAAAGAAGTGCAGGAAAAGTAAATAGGTGGAAAAATGAGAGAATATTATAGAAAGAATGAAATATTGCTGGATCAGTTATCCGGCGATGTGGAGACAAAAACAATCCATGACTGTGAAATGTCTGTAAAGAAAATCCCGGATCCAATGGAAGGAACTGTGTTAGATCCAAGAGTATATGCAGACAGAAAAGCCGCAGAGGAAAAGGGAAATCCGCTTGCAGAATATGTGGAGATCCCGGTTGACCGTGTCCGCAAACTTCCGGCAGCACCAAGCTTTGATGTGACGGAGACAGAAGTGCTTACAGAAAAAAAGGTGATTTCCACAAGAAACGGAGATACCGATATTTATGTATACACGCCAGCCGGAGGAATGGATAAAAAACCAATGCTGCTGTTTATCCACGGCGGAGCATTTATTGCCGGCAGCACAAAAGTAGTGGAAAACTTCTGCAAACTGATTGCAGAAATGTCTGGCGCGGTAGTTGTGGGTGTTGATTACAGACTTGCACCGGAGCATTATTTCCCGGCAGGACTTTATGACTGTTATGACACCATGGTTTATTTGTATGAGCATGCAAAAGACTTTGGCGCAGACAAAGACAAAATCGCTGTCGGAGGCGACAGTGCCGGAGGAACGCTTGCAATCGGCTGCTGTATGCTTGAAAAACAGGCAGTTGATGAAGGGAAAATCAAAAAATCCCGTATCAGATACGAAGCACTTGTTTATCCGGGTGTGCTGGTTGACAACTTTAAACTTGATGATTACAAATGGAAAATGTCTGAATATGACATTCCGGAGGATGATGTGCTCGCCATGGGCGCTGCATTAAGCTTAAAGGCAATGACAGCAGAGATGCCGCTTTTATACACAGGAAAAGACGAGCATGTCAAAGATCCGCTTGCAGCACCGCTTTGTGCGGAGAATCTTTCTTATCTGCCGAAGACTTTAAATGTTCTTTGTGAGTACGATTATCTGAGATTGCAGGGAGAAGCATTTTCCAGAAAACTGGTACGAGAAGGCGTGGATGTGAGAACCATTCTGTATCAGGGAATGGATCATGAGTTTGTAGACAGAGTAGGTTACTGCCCGCAGGCATATGACCTTGCAGCAGAAATTGCAAAAGATCTTGTACAACTATAAAACAAGAAGAAATGGAACTGGATTTTTTAGTCCAGTTCCATTAATTTTATCGTCATATGCATTTTAAAACATTCGTCTCCATTGTCTAACTGGAGCTTGAACTTTTCTTTTAACTTATTAATGCGGTAAAAAACAGTATTTTTGTGAATATATAATTCTTCCGCAATTTTTCCGGGATTGTCAATATAAGTAAGATATAACCGGAGTGTTTCTAAAAAATTCGTGCCATGCGTTTTATCATATTCAGAGACGGCAATAACACCGGGATGATAAAAACTGTGGATGTCAAGCTGTTCGGCTGCAATTTCTCCCATGTGATAAAAAATATAATCCGAGTAAAAATAAATCTGTTTTTCCGGTGAAAGCTTCCGCCCAAATTCAAATGCCTTTAATGCCTGCTTATAATACTGCTTCATGTCAATGATATTGTCAAAACGGTTGCTTATTGCAGCCTGAAGCTTGTTGATCGACAGATAATGGATCAGCATGCCATTTTCGGAAAAAAGCGAAATATTTTCTGCGCGGATAAGAAAAACAATATGCCCGTGATAAATGACCCAGCGGCTGTTTGGCATAATATCGTGCAACTGTCTTGTGATGATCTGCGCTTTTCCGTCAAAAAAGTTCCGGGCAGAATCCGTCAGGAGCATAATATAAAGATTATTGTTCATGTCCCAGCCAAGATTTGCCATACGCTGTTCAATCGCAGCGCCATCATGAACTTCGTTGTCTAAGAGATCCGAGAGCAGATAACTGTGCATAAGCCCCTGGTTTGTCCTGTAAAAATCGCTTTTCTGTAATTCTAAGGAAACGATTTTGCAGAGAAAGTCTACAATTTCAAAATCCACATCTGTAAAAGAATGTCTTGAGTCCATTACACCGATCTGACCGACTTCGATTCCGTGGATGTATACAAGCGCGGTGATCCATCCGTAAGCGGCATCTTTGTCTTTGTTATAGTAAGGGTAGCCTTTGGCCCGCGCCTGTTCATAAATATGCGCGCGGTTCATGGCGTCAATATTGGATTTTAACATGTAGCCTAATGTCCGCTGTTCCTCTAAATCCTGTCTGCCGCAGAAAGCAGTATCATCATTATACATGGCAAGCAGTTTATAGCTGGAATCTACCACAATAATCGGATTTTCGAGAATAAGGTAGGCAGTGTCAATGATAGACTGTAAACCGCGGTTCGAATGCAGGGCATCAATCAGATGTGCGCGGCCGCTGGAAACTCTCGCAGCATCGCCAAACAGCTGGGTAAGGATACGAAGAATATCCATCTGTTCGGTTGAATCGTCAAGTATGATAAGGTTCATGCTGGAAAGATTTTTGCTGACGAACGAATCGGAAAGCGGGATGTCTGCAATACACACAAGGGTAAGGTGGATATCCGGAAGTGTATCAGGGATATCAGATACCTTTCCAAAATATAAAATATTAGATTCAAAAGCAGTCGTTCCTGACAAAAAGGCGAAGGAATAAATGTCAAGATTCCGGTCGAACTGACAAATCCATTTACGGCTGCAATTATGAAAACTTGTCATAATTTTAGTTAATTGCATTGGCTTTTTCTCCTATGTAAAAAGTGTTGTGTTCTAACACAAAAAAATAACCTCTTTTTGGTGGATCTTTAAAACAGGATACATTGTTACTGTAATACTTATTATATATAATTTCTTTATACAGAGCAAGTTATAAACTATTGTGTTAAAACATAAAAGGAGGATAAAAAACAATGTCACAGAGAGACAGAATTGTCGAGCTGATCATTGAGAGAGGCTCAAAATTATGGGGAAAAGATCCATCTGAATTAAGCGAGAATACACGCTTTACAGAGGACGTGAATGCAAAATCTGTTCATATTTCACAGATTACAACATTCTTAGAGGATGAACTCGATATCGAGGTTCCTTACATGAAATTCCGTCGTAACAAGACAATCGGGGAAGCAGCTGATTTCGTTTGTGAATTCTTAGATGATGACGACGAAGCACCAGTTGCTGCACCAAAGGCAGAACCGGTAAAAGAAGAGAAAAAAGAGACAGCACCAGTTGCTTCTTCTGCACCAACAGGCTCTTACAACACAGACGATTATGTTGTAGAGATCGATCCGGCAAAGGACGGTTTTGAACCAGAACCTGGTGTAAAATACATGATCAAAAAAGAAGTTTTCCAGGGTGAAGAAATTGATGCCGTATATCGTGTGGGCCGTAAACCGGTTGCAAATCAGGAAGAAGTTGATCTTGCAAACTCTGAAGATCCAATGGCACGTATGGGACAGGGATTCTGCCCTGCATTCAATCAGAGAAGTTACCTGGCTGCACCAGGAATCATCTGTGATCAGGATGTGGCAGTTACCATGAGAGATGGAGCTGTCATTTATGTTGATATTTACCGCCCGGCAGATTCCGGACCAAATCATCAGGTACCGGTTATCGTATCCTGGAGCTGGTTTGGCAAGAGGCCTGGAGATGGTATGTCAGAATGGCAGATCATGGGAGTGCCGCCACAGACTGTATCCAAAATGGCAAAATTCGAATCTCCAGACCCGGCATACTGGTGTCATCAGGGATATGCAGTTGCCAATGTAGATGTCCGCGGAGCTGGTCATTCAGAAGGCGACGTACATATGTTTACACATCAGGACCGTGAAGACGGATATGATTTCGTAGAATGGGTTGCTGTTCAGCCATGGTGTAACGGAAAAGTTGGTATGTCCGGAAACTCCGGTGTTGCAATGCATCAGTGGGGAATTGCAGCAGAGCAGCCACCACACCTTGCATGTATGGCACCATGGGAGTGCACCACAGACCTTTACAGAGAGTCCTTCTTCGAAGGCGGTATCCCGGCACTTTCCTTTAACAAATTTATCGCTGCACAGGTTACTGGTAATGGCGGTGTAGATGATCAGGTTGCAATGGCACAGAAATATCCATTTATGAATGGATACTGGAAAGATAAAATTCCAAACTTTGCAAAAGTAACAATCCCTGTTTACCAGACAGCAGGAATGTCCCATTTCCATTTGATGGGTTCTGTAAAAGCATTCCGTTTATGCAAGAGCCGTCAGAAATGGTTAAGAATTCACCGTGACTTCGAGTGGCCGGATACATATACACCAGAAAATCTGGAAGACTTAAAGAGATTCTATGACCGTTACTTAAAAGATATCCATAACGGCTGGGAGATGACTCCAAAGGTACGTGTGGATGTTATGGATGCTTATGATGATGATTACTGCACAAGAAGAGCAGAGACATCCTTCCCATTAGAGCGTACAGAATACCGTAAATACTATTTTGATGCATCTAAACATGTCGGTGGCGATGTTTATGAGATGAGCGAGACACCTGTAGCAACAGAGTCTTCTGTATCTTATGATGGAAAGACAGGACAGGTAGAATTTGACCTTCAGTTTAAAGAAGATACAGAACTTACAGGATACATGAAAGTACATATGTTTGTGGAAGCAGATGGACATGATGATATGGATTTATTTATCAATGTACAGAAAGCTGATGCAGACGGCAACTGGATTCCATGGTTTACACTTGACGAGCCACATCCAGGTGCATGGGGCAAATGCCGCGTTTCACGCCGTGAACTTGACGAGAAGCTTTCAACAGATTTCAACCCGGTATTAAAACATGAGAGAGAGTTAAAACTTTCCAAAGGTGAGATCGTACCGGTTGATATCGCAATCGTACCATCTGCCCGCTTCTGGCATAAAGGTGAGAAACTCCGTGTACAGATCGCAGGACGTTACATCCGTGAAGGATGGTTCGAGCCACTTGCATGGGATGAGGAGAACGTAGGAAATCATATTATCCACACAGGCGGAAAATATGAATCTTACATTCAGGTTCCATACATCGGACCAAAATTTAAACCAGGCACATTTGTATCACGCTAACCCCTAAAAATGCGGCTGTTGCATTAAGACAGAACAAAACATAAGTCTTAGTGCGGCAGCCCATTATTCTAAAGGAGAGAAAAAATGACACTTATCGAGGAATTAACAGAAAAAGCAAAACAGTCCCCAAAACGTGTGGCACTTCCAGAATGTGAAGCAGAGAAAACACTGCTTGCAGCAAGAGAAGTATTAGAAAAAGGAATCGGAACACCGGTATTGGTAAATGATCCGGCAGTGATCGAAGAAACTGCAAAGAAAGCAGGAGTTTCCCTTGAGGGAATGGAAATTGTTGATATTACAGACGAAGCAAAGAAACAGGAAGTAATCCAGAAATATCTGGAAGAACCTCGTATGCTTTCAGAGAAGGCCTGCAACCGCAGAATGAAAAAACCAATCTATTATGCAATGATCTTAGAAGCAGCAGGCTATGTGGACTGTACTTTCTGTGGACATACCAATACAACAGGTGATGTATTGATGTGCGCAATGGACTGCATCGGAATGCAGGAAGGTGTAGATGTTCCATCTATTCTTGCCATTGTTGAGACACCTGGATTTGAAGGACCGGAAGGAAACAGAATCGTATTCGCAGACTGTGGATTAAATCCGGAACCGGGAGCTGAGGAACTTGCTTCTATCGCAATCGCATCTGCGGACAATACAAAGGCACTTATGGGCTGGGAACCAAGAACAGCATTTTTATCTTTCTCAACCTGTGGTTCTGGTACGGCAGGAAGCGTAGACAAAATCTTAGAGGCCTTAAAGATTGCCAAAGAACGTCGCCCTGATCTGAAGATTGACGGAGAATTCCAGTTAGATACTGCAATCGATCCGGCAGTAGCAGCAAAGAAATTAGACCGTCCATCCGATGTTGCAGGAAAAGCAAATGTTTTAATTTTCCCAGAACTGAATGCAGCAAATATCGCAGTAAAACTTGTTCAGAGATTTGCACATGGTTCTGCATATGGACATACACTTTCCGGATTTGCAAAACCGGTTGCAGATTCTTCCAGAGGAGCAACTGTTGAGGAGATCGTAGGAGATATTGCAATGCTTGTTCTTGCAGCAGGAAATTAATCAACATTCATATACTATATAAGGAAGGAAAACAAGATGGCATACAAAATTTTTACGTTAAGCCCAGGTTCTACCTCTACAAAACTTGCAGTTTTTGATGGGGAAGAACTCATTTTCAAAGCAAATGTAACACATGATCCGGAAAAATTAAAAACATTTGCAAGAGTAAATGAACAGCTTCCATACAGAGTGGAAACAATCATGGAAGAATTAAAAAAAGCAGGCATTGATATCAAAGATATGGACGCTTTTGCAGCATATTCCGGCGGACTTGAATCTACACCGGGCGGAATCTTCCCGGTGAATGATAAAATCATCGAAGACTGTACTTCCGGAAGATTAATGGAGCATCCTGCAATCTTGGGAGCACAGATTATCCGCAAATTTGCAGACGAAGTTTCAAAACCTGCTTATCTGGTAAATCCACCGGATGTAGACGAATTCGAAGATGTGGCAAGACTCACTGGAATCAAGGGAATTTACCGTGAATCCCATGTCCATGTATTAAATCAGAAGGAAGTTGCCATGCGTGCGGCAAAAGAACTCGGAAAGAAATACGAGGAGACAAACCTGATCGTCTGCCACGTTGGCGGTGGACTTTCGATCACTGCACAAAAACATGGCAAGATCGTAGATGGAAATGATGTATTGAACGGAGATGGACCAATGGCACCAAACCGTTCCGGATATGTACCACTTATGCCTGTAGTGAAAATGTGTTATTCCGGAAAATACACATTACAGCAGATGAAAGAAAAAATCTCCAAAACAGGAGGATTGATCTCACTTCTTGGCACAGATGATATGCGTATCATTGATAAAAAGATTGAAGAGGGAGACAAATGGGCATCTCTTGTATTCGATAACTTTGCATATCAGCTCGGAAAATACATTGGCTCCTATGCCTGTGTATTAAATGGTCAGGTAGATGCAATTGTCATGACCGGTGGCTGCTCAAAAGATGAGATGTTTATCGAAAAAGTAAAAGAACATACAGGCTGGATCGCACCGATGATTGTATACGGCGGAGATTTCGAGATGGAAGCTTTAGCATCAGGCGCAGTCCGTGCATTAAATGGCGAGGAAGAGTTAAAAGAATATACAGGTGTTCCGGTATGGAGCGGATTCGATTTCGAACCTGAGACAATATAGACTAGCTGTAAGTCTTGAGTTATTACCCTAAAATGTGTTATTGTGTATTACATGAAACAGTAAAGGGGAATGAACATGAATATCCAGAATATACCTTCCATGACAAGTGATGAAATCTATGAGGATATGTGTCTGAAAATAGAAAGACTTGAGTATATGCCGGGAGAAAAATTAAGCGAGAATGAGCTGTGCGGAATATACCATGTATCGAGACATGTAGTCAGAAATGCGCTCGCATTGTTAAAAGGGCGGAGACTTGTAGAAGTATATCCTCAGAGAGGAACCTTTGTAAGTCTTATTGACATGGAGTATATTCAGGATATTTTATATCTGAGGGAGGCTGTGGAGCAGGAGGCACTTGCGAGGATCATGCAGATGAGCGACAGAACGCAGGTACTGCAGAGAATGCGGGTTGCACTCGGAGCGCAGCAGGAACTGAGAGAGGATACAGATTATCATGAGAAGTTTTATGCACTGGATAACATTTTTCATGAAGCACTTTTAGATGCGATCGGAAGACCGAATGTAACAAAACTGATTTCGGAGCCGTATATACATATCAGAAGGTGGAGAAATTTTGAAATCAGATCGAAAAAGAGATTGATCGAGATTACGAATGAACATGAGAATCTCATCTGTGCGATTGAAAAAGGGGATGGAGTGGCAGCAAGAGACTGTCTGCACAACCATTTGGATACTGTAAACCGATATAGTAAAGGTCTGAAAGAAAAAGAAGCACAGTATTTCTTGAACTGATGAAAAAAGAATCTGTACATTCACTTATAACTTTATGTATGGAAACATATAACACTTTTGGAATTAGGCAGATGCTACTTTATATGATAAAATAAAGTCAACAATAACGTGAAAAAATTAACAAAGATTTTTTCGCCGCCTGAGGGCAGAAGGAGAGTAAAATGAAAATTTTAGGTGTTTCTTTAGGAACAAAAAACGGTAACAACGATACAATGTGCAGAGTCGCATTGGAAGCTGCAAAGAATGCAGGGGCAGAGATTGAATTTATCCATTTATTTGACTGGGATATCAAATACTGTTCCGGCTGTGTAGCATGTTCACGTGCACTTGTAATGGGAAAGGGAATGGTCTGTACACAGAAGGATGATTACAAAGCATTCTATGAGAAAATGGTAGAAGCAGATGGCGTTTTATTTGTAGATCCTATTTTTGAATCCGGCGCATCCGGTTTATTCCATGCAATTACAGACAGAATGGGACCAGGACATGACGCAGGAATGATGCTTGGAGCAAATTTCCAGATGCTTGAGAAGACAGGAAAAGGTCTTGATCCAAAATATTTCAGACAGAAGCCAGTTTCTTTCGTTGGAATCGGTGGTTCTGACTGGGCAGTACGTGTAGAGACAGATCATGCAATGCTTGCAATGAGTCCGGCATGGAAAGTAGTAGATAATGAATTCTTCTCATGGTGCAAAGACGTTATCATGCAGGATGACAAGATCGAGCGTATGCAGCAGATCGGACGTAACCTTGTAGAAGCAGCAAAAGAAGTAATGGAAGATAATGCAAAAATGCAGATTCCGGTTGCAGAGAATAATAAATCCTACTGGAAAGGAAAAGAAGGAGCATGCCCACATTGCCAGGGAAATAACTTCTATATTTACCCGGGAACAACAAAATGTGTATGTGAGCTTTGCGGACTTGAAGGAACACTTGAAATTGTGGATGGTGCATTCAAATTCAAATTTAATCCAGAAGATGAACACAAAGCACATGATATTATCTCCGGTAAAAAACTTCATGGAGATGACATCTTTGAGAATGAAGGACGTCTTATGAATCTGGGAACAAATGAAGAATTTAAGAGAAGAAAGGCATATTATACAGCAGTATGTGAGCCTACTCCATCCCCATCAAAATAAATTCTTTTAACCATTTCTTGTCAACAAGTTGACAAATAAAAATATGGGAGAAGAAATATGGCAGAAGAACAAAAAAAAACACGCAGACCGGTAGACCCGAATTCTGCAAAATATAAATTAGGACAAATTGCTGCGAAAGCATATTCAGACGCAGCAGAAGCAAAAGAAAGAGGAGAGCTTGTAGGCTGGTGCTCAAGCAACTTTCCGGTAGAGATACCGGAAACACTCGGACTTTATGTAGTATACCCGGAGAATCAGGCAGCGGCAATCGCTGCCCGCGGACACGGGGAAGAAATGTGTCAGATCAGTGAGGAAGACGGATATTCGAACGATATCTGCGCTTATGCGCGTATCAGTCTTGCCTATGCAAAAGTAAAAGATTCCAACGGTGGTCAGGAAATGCCACAGCCGGATTTCCTTTTATGCTGCAATAACATCTGTAACTGTATGATTAAATGGTATGAAAATCTTTCCAGGGAATTAAACATTCCGCTTTTCATGATTGACATTCCATTTAACCCGGATTATGAAGTATCAAAAGCAGAAATCGCATATGTAAAGGCACAGTTTTTGGATTGCATCCACAAACTCGAAGAATTTACAGGAAAAAAATGGAGCGATGAGAAATACGAGGAAGTCAGAGAACTTTCCGGAAGAAGCTCAAGAGCATGGCTTCGTGCAACTGCAAAAGCATGCTATACGCCATCTCCATTTAATGGTTTCGATCTTTTGAACCATATGGCAGTTATGGTTACTGCACGTGGCAAAAAGGAAGCCGCAGAGGCGATGGAACTTTTAGAGAAAGAATACGAAGAAAATCATCAAAAAGGAGAATCTACATTTCGTGTAGAAGAAAAATACAGGATCATGTTCGAAGGAATTGCCTGCTGGCCATGGCTTAGAGTGACATCTACCGGATTAAAGAGCCGTGGAATCAATATGGTAACTACCATTTATGCAGATGCTTTCGGTTTTATCTATGATGATTTTGATGATATGTGCCGTGCATATGCGCAGGTACCGAACGCCATCAATCTTGAAAAAGCAAGAGACAAGCGTGTGAAACTGTGCAAAGACAATCATGTAGAAGGACTTCTGGTACATACGAACCGTTCCTGCAAACTCTGGAGTGGTTTCATGTATGAGATGAGCCGTCAGATTGGCAGTGAGTGCAATATCCCGGTTGTAAGCTTTGACGGTGACCAGGCAGATCCAAGAAACTTCTCTGAGGCACAGTATGACACGAGAGTTCAGGGATTGACTGAGATTATGGAAGCGAACAAGGAGGCGAAATAGAATGAGTACAAAAGAATTGCTCGCACAATTTCATGAAATTGCGACAAACCCTGCAAAAGTGAAAGCTGATTATCTGGCAAAGGGAAGAAAAATAGTTCTTACCACTTATTATACACCGGAAGAGCTGATTCATTCTATGGGCATTGTTCCAATGGCAGCTTATGGTGCAGACATCCAGTTAAATGAGGCAAAAAAATATTTCCCGACTTTTATCTGTTCCGTACTTCAGAGTATTTTGGAACTGGGAATGAGAGGAACCTATGACGGTGTAAGTGCGATCGTCATTCCAAGTCTGTGTGATTCCTTAAAATGTCTTGGTGAGAACTGGAAGTATGCAGTACCATCTATTCCGTTTATTCCAATGACTTATCCACAGAACCGGAAACCGGCATATGGAAAAGAGTTTACAAAAGCTGGCTATGAGAGAGTAAAAGAAGACCTGATCAAGGCAACAGGACTTTCCTTTGACGAGGAAAAATTAAAAGAGTCTATTAAGATTTATAACGAGCATAATGCAGTTATGCGTGAATTTTCCAAAGTGGCAGCAAAACATCCGGAACTTTCTGCACAGGACAGAAGTGATGTGTTTAAGAGTGCCGGATTTATCCTCAAAGAGGAACATACTGCAATGGTAAAAGAACTGCTTGCATCCCTGGAAAAGGATACACCACAGGGTGAAAAGACCAAAGTATATGTATCAGGTATTTTAGCAGATGCACCGGCATTTTTGGAGATCTTTGATGAAAATGGACTGATGATAGCAGCAGATGACATTTTCACACAGAGCAGACTTTATAGAACAGACTGCATCACAGACAATGAAGACAGCGCAATGGATGCGCTGGCAGCGAAATTCTCTGCAATGGACAACTGTTCTTTACTATATGATGTAGACAAAAAACGTGTACAGATGATCGTAGATGAAGCGAAGGCAGCAGATGCAAAAGGAGTTATCCTTGTGCTTACAAAATTCTGTGATCCTGAGGAATTTGACAATCCACTGATCAAAAAAGCCTGTGATGCTGCAGGACTTCCTTGTATTGTCGTAGAAGTCGACAGACAGATGGAGAATTTTGAACAGGCACGCACGATGATAGAGACATTTAAGGATTTGTTATAAGGAGAGAATTATGGCAGGATTAAGACGGCCGTTAGAAGGCGTAAAAGTAGTAGAGCTTGCTACATTTATTGCAGGCCCATGTTGTGCAAGATATCTTGCAGATTTAGGGGCGGAGGTCATTAAAGTAGAGTCTCCAAAGGGAGATCCGCTCCGTTTTACAGCAGTAAATGAAGGACGTCCGTTCGGAGATGCAGAGGATACTTCATTTACCGTGGAAAACACAGGAAAAAAATGTGTAACATTAGATACAAAAAGTGAAGCCGGAAGAGGAGCATTAGAGAAGCTGATCGCTGAGGCAGATATTTTTATTACCAATATCCGTCCAAACGGCTTGAAGAGATCCAATCTTGATTATGAGACACTTCACGCAAAATATCCAAAACTTGTATTCGGTTATGTCAGCGGTTACGGAGAAAAAGGACCAGACAAAGATCTTCCGGGATTTGACTTTACCGCATATTTTGCCCGTGGTGGAATTATGGGAACCATGTATGATGTGGATTCCATGCCAATGAGCCCGATTGCGGGATTTGGTGATCATCAGGTTGGAATGTATCTTGCATCCGGTATTTTGGCAGCCCTTTACAGAGCAAGGGAGACTGGAGAAGGAGATCAGGTAACAGTCAGTCTGTTCCACACGGCATTATGGGATATTGCTTTATTTTTACAGGCAAACCAGTATGGAGATTCTTCTACACAGTTCCCAATCAGCCGGAAGCTGACTGCAAATCCATTAAATGTTGCACATAAATGTGGAGATGGAAAATGGATTCAGATCGCAATGCCAAGATATGATTTCCACTATCCTCTTTTCATGAAAGTGATTGAGAGAGAAGATCTGATCGAGGATGAAAGATTTTATCCGCAGAAAAATCTCCAGAGCCATTTAGAGGAATTTTATGAGATTCTGGACGCAGAGATCGGAAAGTACACATTAGAGGAAATGTGCAAAAGAATGGATGAGGCAGATTTACCATATGCTGTCTGCCAGACCTGGGATCAGATTTTAAATGACCCGCAGGCATGGGGTTCCGATGCACTTACAAAAGTAAAATTCCCAAATGGAAACGAACGTACAATGGTCAGAACACCTGTTATTTTTACAGACACTGATCTGCCGGAATATGAAAGAGGCGGATTTTTAGGTGAGGATACCGAGAGTGTGTTAGCGCGCTTAGGATACAGCAAGGAGCAGATCCAGGCGATGATCGAGGCTGGAGAGGCAACTGGCTGCAAGAGAATCGGATAAAAGGCAGGGAAAATATATGTATACACTGGGAATAGATATTGGATCTACGACCTCAAAATGCGTTATTTTAGAAGACGGCAGGACAATCGTGGCAAAGTCACTGGTAAAAGCCGGAACCGGAACAAGCGGACCGGATGGCGCATATAACGAGGTGCTTCGCAGTGCAGGCCTTACGCAGGATGAAATAGCATTTACAATGGCAACCGGATATGGAAGAAAAACATATCCGGCTGCAGATGCTGAAAAGAGTGAATTAAGCTGTCATGGAAAAGGCGTCTTTTTTATGGAGCCGGAGTGCCGTACGATCATTGACATTGGAGGACAGGATGCGAAGGTGATTCTGCTTTCTTCCAATGGAACAATTTCTAATTTTGTTATGAATGATAAATGTGCAGCTGGTACCGGACGTTTTTTGGATGTCATGGCTGGAATCCTGCAGCTTGATATAAGCGAGCTGGAACAGTATGCAGCAAAATCAGAACATCCATGCAGCATATCGAGCACATGCACTGTATTTGCAGAATCCGAGGTGATCTCTCAGCTTTCAAACAATGTGGATTTAAGCGATCTGGTGGCAGGAATCTGCTCATCGGTAGCAAAGAGAACCGCTGCGCTTGCAAAGAGAACTGCAATTACAGATAAAGTCTGCATGAGCGGTGGAGTGGCAAAAAACGGTGGTGTAAGGAATGCACTTGCAAAAGAACTCGGCAGAGAAGTTATCCAGGTAAAAGATGCGCAGTACATGGGCGCATTAGGAGCTGCGTTGGCAGCATATGATAAAATCAAAGGATAGAAATTTTTTTGCTTTTGTTTATAACTTATAATTATTGAACATATACAAATAAAGGTATAAGCAAAATGCACAATAAAACTTGCTAAAACTTGTCAACTAGTTTACAATATTCTGCATAAGGTTGTTAAAAAAATGACAATCATTAAAATACTAGAGGATGTTTTAGGAGGTTTTTATGAACAACAAAAAAACAGGTGCCTTCAATCTTGGAGGCAGGGGATTTCTGATGGTAATCCTTTCATTTTTATCATGCTACATGTATTCCGCACTTACATCAGACATGATCAATGTAATGCCGGATGCATACGCCGGAATTTACCAGATTGATGCAAATGCAATTGCAACGCTTCCAACCATTGCAGCGTTTGTAGGCATTATTACCTCAATCATCTGGGGAAAATTGATGTCAGTTTCAACAGCATCTAAGATGTGGTCAGTTTCCATGTTCATTACAGGTATTTTTGCAATTATCTGGTCAACAGGAAAGACATTTCCGGTTTTTGCAATTGGATACTTTGTCTGTTATGCATGTACGCTGGCATCTGCAATGCTTTTAAGCTATCAGGTACTTGCTTACTGGTTCCCAACCAAGAGAGGTGCAGCACTTGGTATTGCAACCGCAGGATTTCCACTTTCTGCTGCTACAACAGCTAATTTCTGTGGAATGTTTGCAGGAACAGGACATCCGGAGATGTATTTTAGAATTGTAGGAATCATTGCACTTGTTCTTGGAGTAGTGATTTTATTTGTAGTAAGAGACTTCCCGGAAGAAGTTGGGGCATATCCGGACAACAATAAAGAATTTGATTTTGAAACAGAAAAGAAGAAACATAAAGAAAATCTTGAATATTTAAAAAAATCAAAATGGACTGTAAAGAAATGTCTTATGACAGGACGTATGTGGGTTTTATGGGTTGCAGTAGGAGCAACAGGTTTCCTTTCCATGGGAATTATGTCAAACTTTGTAGGAAAATTCCTTGAGCAGGGTTATGATATGGGAACTATTATGGTAATGCTTGCTGTTTCCGGTGTACTTGCAATTCCGGGTTCCATGATCGTCGGCTGGTTAGACGTCAGATTTGGAACAAAGAAGGCTGGAGTTATCGTAAATGCAGCAGCACTTATCGCAGTTGTATTTAATCTTACATCCATCCGCCCATTACACTTTATCTCACTTCCAATCTTAGCTTGTATGTTAGGAGGATCTTCAAACCTGATGGCTTCCTGTACATCTGCAATTTGGGGAAGATATGATTTCCAGAATGCTTTCCGTGTCATTCAGCCACTTAATTCACTGATGACTGGTGTCGGCATTACAGTTGTATTCATTATCGGACACAATGTAAGCTACTGGATGGCATATGCAGCTATGGCAGTGATCGCAGCAGCAGGATTAATTGCTATGATCGCATTGAAAGTAGAACCAATTGATGATGAAGTAAGATAAACCATTATAAAAAAGAAAAACTAATTTTAAGGCATTTCGTTTATTGATTTCCAGACAAAAAGGTCATAGAAACTGATAAAAGAAATGCCTTTTTTACTTTACAAATTGCCGGTGTACTGCTATGATAAATGTATCAAACTTGTCGACAAGTTAACAAGAGGCAGATATGGAACAAAACAATATTTTAGAAAGTGACAGATTATTAGAAAAGACAATTGCACAATGTTTTGAATACAGAGTAAGTCTTACGCCAGATGCTCCTGCCGTTGAGTTTGAAGGAGAGAGAATTTCCTGGAACGAGTTAGACAGGTTATCTGACTGGCTTGTATGGCGGTTTGATTTCCTTGGAATAAAAAGAGGAACAAGAGCCGGAATCTGGTGTGGTAATAATCTTCAGTGGATTATTGTATTCCTTGGACTGCAGAAGATAGGTGCGACAGCCGTTTTGATCAATCCGGGGTATTTAGCGGATGAGCTTCATAAAATAATATCTTATTCAGATGTAGAGTATCTGTTTTATGGAGAGGAATTCAAAAATGCAGATCTGACAAAGATACTTGCGGAAGTGGATATTTCCACAACACCGAATTTAAAACAGACAATTCCGATCGAACTGAAAGCTGCCATTGATTTTATGAAAAAAGGTGCAGAAGAACTGACAGAGGCACAGAAGCAAAGAATTTATGAGTTAAAGCAGCTTCCCGATTGTAAAGATACCGCATGTATGTTGTTTACTTCGGGAACAACCGCTCTTCCAAAGGGTGTATTACTTACCCATTATAATCTTGTGAATGATGCCATGTTTACTGCAAAGGCAATGCACTGGGAAAAGGATGATAAAATCTGTGTGATGGTTCCGCTTTTTCACTGTTTTGGAATGACAAGCTGTCTGCTTGCAAGTGTGATCTGCGGAAGTTGCCTGTATGTTATGAAGTATTATAGGACCATTAATGCACTTGAGGGAATCGACAATCATGGATGTACCGTTTTAAACGGTGTTCCGTCGATGTTTCTTGCCATGGTGCACAACAGGCATTTTGAGGAATTTAAGCTTAACAGTTTAAAATCTGGAATTATCGCAGGTTCCCCGCTTTCGGCATCTGATTATAAAATGATCTGCGAAAAACTTGGTATGGAGAAACTCCAGATGTCTTACGGACAGACTGAGACTTCACCGGGAATCAGCTTTTCTGAATATGATGAGACAATCGAACAGAAATGTGACAATGCAGGGTTCATTATTCCATTTATCGAGGTGTGTGTCTGGGATTTAGAGGGAAATCAGAATATTTATCATTGTGATGTCTTAAAACCGGATGGAAGGATCCTTGGAAGAGAGGAGACCGGGGAGTCACATATCCACTATACAAGTCTTATCGGAGATAAGAGAAATGCGGTGTGTACCAGAGGTACATTTTTTTCCAGAGGAGAAATCGGTGTCAGAGGATTTAATGTGATGAAAGGGTACTTCAGGAGAGAGGAAGCCACCAGGGAGGCATTGACCGAGGATGGTTTTATTCATACCGGAGACCTTGGATTCGTAGATGACAGTGGCAGGATACACATAAGCGGAAGAATCAAGGAAATGATCATCCGTGGTGGAGAAAATATAAGCCCGGTGGAGATAGAGGAATGTATCCGGATGTTTCCGCAGGTGCGGGATGTTAAGGTGGTCGGTGTCCCACAGGCAGTTTTGCAGGAAGAAATAGCGGCGTGCATTGTTTTGAGAAAAAACTGTGAACTGACAAAGGAAGAGATTACAGCGCACTGCAGCAAATATCTTGCGGCATATAAAGTTCCACGGTATATCGAGTTTTTTGAAGAACTTCCGGTAAATTCGAGCAACAAGATAAAAATAGGTGAGTTAAAAGAGAGAATGAGAGTGCTTGCACTCGCAAATAAATAGATTTATGCGGTTTGACGCATATTTTATAAGGAGGTAAAAAATGATTCTTTCAAAGGAACATGAACTGATGAGAAAGAACTTCCGCAACTTTGCGGAAACTGAATTTACAACAGAAATTCAGGAGCAGTTAGACAGAGAAGGTGGATTTAACTGGGACATCTGGAAAAAGATTGCAAAATATGGTTTTGCAGGAACAAAAATCCCGGTAGAATATGGCGGACAGGGTGGTGACTATCTTGCATACGCACTTATGAATGAGGAATTTGCCCGCGTATGCCCGGTACTTGCAATTTATGCCAATACACCGAACTCTCTTGGTGGTGGTCCATTATTACAATGCGGCAATAAGGAGCAGCTTGAAAAATACTTAACTCCTGCTGCAAAAGGTGAAAAACATATTGTGTTTGCACTGACAGAGCCGGGAGCAGGTTCTGATCCGGGAAGCATGATAACAAGAGCAACAGCAGACGGAGATTACTATGTATTAAACGGACGTAAATGCTTTATTTCCGGAGCACCGATTGCTGATTATGCGATCGTATACGCAAGAACAAATCCGGAATTAAAAGGTGCAAAAGGAATTTCCATGTTTATCGTAGATATGCATTTAGATGGAGTTTCCTGTGGAAAACCAGAACCTAAGATGGGAATTAACGGTTATCCGACAAGTGATATTGTTTTTGAGAATGTCCGCGTACATAAGAGTGATCTGTTAGGACCTTTAGACAAAGGTTATGCAGTTGCAATGAAAACACTTGATGGCGGTCGTCTTGGTGTTGCAGCACAGTCCCTTGGTATCGCCCAGGGAGCATTAGAAGAGGCCATTGCTTATGCAAAAGAAAGAAAACAGTTTGGTAAGCCGATCAGCTACAACCAGGGTGTAAGCTTTATGCTCGCAGATATGGCAACTGAGATCGAAGCAGCCAGAAACTTAATTTACAGTGCAGCACAGGCAAAAGACATGGATGCAAAAGATGCTTCCACACAGTGCTCCATGGCAAAATACTATGCTTCTGAAATGGCAAACCGTGTTTGTGCAAAAGCAATTCAGATTCATGGTGGATATGGATTTATCAAGGATTACAAAGTAGAGAGACTTTACAGAGATGCACGCGTCATGACATTGTATGAAGGAACCAGTCAGGTACAGCAGATCGTCATCTCAAGAAGTCTGTTAAAATAAAAAGTACGGAATCGTTTGAAAAGGAGAATTTGAAATGAGAATATATGTATGTGTAAAGCAGGTTCCGGATACTTCCGGAAAAGTTGCTGTAAACGCAAACGGTACGCTTGATCGTGCATCAATGGCAACTATCACAAACCCGGACGATTTAGCAGCAGTAGAAGCAGCTTTAAGATTAAAAGATGAAACAGGTGCAAAGGTTACAGTTGTTTCCATGGGACCACCACCAGCAGAAGGAATGTTGAGAGAGTGTATCGCAATGGGAGCAGATGATGCAGTTCTGATCTCGGGACGTGAATTTGGAGGTTCTGATACATTTGCAACTTCACAGATTATCGCAGGTGGATTATCCAATCTCGGAGTTGGACCGGAAGATATTATTTTCTGTGGACGTCAGGCAATTGACGGAGATACCGCCCAGGTAGGACCACAGATTGCAGAAAAATTAAATATCCCACAGGTTACTTATGCAGCCGAAATCCACAAAAACGGAAATACACTTACTGTAAAACGTCTTTTAGAGGATGGATATATGACAGTTGAGGTTTCCACACCATGTCTTATCACATGTGTGAAAGAATTAAACCAGCCACGTTACATGACGGTAAAGGGAATCTTAGAGTGTTATAAAAAACCATTTACCGTATTAGATTATGAGGCTTTAAAAGATGAACCGTTAATTGATCCGACAACCATCGGATTAAAAGGTTCCCCTACTAATATTTTCCGTTCTTTTACACCACCACAGAAGGGTGCAGGAAAAATGTTACAGGGTTCCAATGAAGAAATGGTAAAAGAACTGGCAGAAAGTCTTGCCAAAAAGCACGTAATCTAAGGAGGAAAAAGATATGGCATTTAATAGTGCAGCAATAGAAGAATTCAGCGATATCTGGGTGTTCTGTGAGCAGCGTGAAGGCAAGCTTATGAGCACGGATATTGAACTTATCAGTGAAGGAAGAAAACTTGCAGATGAGCGCGGTTGTAAACTCGTCGGACTTTTACTTGGCGCAGACGGAATCGAGAGTGCAGCAAAAGAACTTGGCGGATATGGTGCAGACAAAATTATTGTAGCATCGGATGAGAGACTTGCCGTGTATACAACAGACGCATATACAAAAGTGATCTGTGATGTGATCATGGATAAAAAACCAGAGGTATTCCTTGTTGGAGCATCGAATATCGGTCGTGATTTAGGACCTCGTGTTGCAGCAAGATTACATACAGGACTTTGTGCAGACTGTACACATCTGGATATTAATATGGATATCTATACAGACTTTTTAAGAGAGGCATCTACGATTGATGTTGATTCTGTAAAGTTTGATATGGAAGACAAAAATATGAAAATGACACGTCCGGCTTTCGGCGGACATATGATGGCTACTATCATCTGCCCAAGATTCCGTCCGTGTATGGCAACTGTCCGTCCGGGTGTTTTGAAGAAAGCGCCTTTTGACCAGACAAAAGCAGATGCAGTAGAAATCGAAAAAGTACAGGTAAATCTTTCTGACAGCGATTTGAAGACAAAAGTAATCGAAGTTGTAAAAGAATCCAGAAAAATGGTTGACCTGCTTGGTGCAGAAGTCATCGTTTCTGTCGGAAATGGTATTAGCAAAAATCCGGAAAAAGGAATCGAATATGCAAAACAGCTTGCAGAGGCACTTGGTGGCGGTGTAGTGGGAGCTTCCCGTGCCGTTACAGATGCCGGCTGGCTTACCGCTGATCATCAGGTTGGACAGACTGGAAAAACAGTACGTCCGAAAATCTACGTTGCACTTGGTATTTCAGGAGCAATCCAGCATAAAGCCGGAATGCAGGACTCTGAACTTATCATTGCAGTAAATACAAATGAAGATGCTCCAATTTTTGAAGTGGCAGATTATGGAATCGTCGGAGACCTCTATGAGATCGTTCCACTTATGATACAGGAAATTCAGAAAGTAAGAGCATAAATCGAGCATCCAAGATGTGGTTTTTTGAATGTGGTGCCGAATATTTACAATGATGTTATAAAAAATGAATAAAAGAAGTTCCCCGAATGCATACTAAAACAAAAAGAAAGTGTGGAATCAGTATGCAGAAGGGAAAACAGAGCCTCTGTTTTACAGAGGCTCCTTTTATTATCAGCACAGCTAACATTGTTGGGAAAAAAGAGGGAGAAGGTCCTCTGGCAGCTCATTTTGATGTGATCGGAGAGGATGACAAATTCGGACAGAACACATGGGAGGAGGCAGAGAGCACCCTGCAGAAGGAAGCTTTTACCATGGCAGTTGGCAAGGCAGGACTTAAAAAAGAAGATATCCGGTATCTTTTTGCGGGAGATCTTCTCGGACAGACGATCGCAACATCTTTCGGCGTGCTGGATTTTCAGGTGCCGCTTTTCGGACTATACGGGGCATGCAGCACGTGCGGAGAATCATTGTCGCTTGGCGCAATGTGTGTGGCGGCAGGCTATGCCGACCATGTTGTGACCATGACATCGAGCCATTTCGCCAGCGCAGAGAAACAGTTCCGTTTTCCTTTGGAATACGCCAATCAGCGACCAAAATCTGCAACCTGGACAGTGACCGGAAGTGCAGCTTTTGTGCTTGGAAAAGAAAAGGGAATCGCAAAGATCTCAGGAATCACAACTGGAAAAATCGTGGACTTCGGGATCAAAGATTCCATGAACATGGGTGCTGCCATGGCACCGGCAGCGAAAGATGTGATCAAACAGCATTTTGAAGATTTCGGACGCAGTGAAAAAGAATACGACAAAATCATCACAGGAGATCTTGGAACAATCGGACAGAAAATCCTTATTGACCTGCTGTTAAAGGATGGCTACGATATCAGCAAAATACACACAGACTGCGGTATCGAGATTTTTGATGCGCAAAACCAGAATACCGGGGCAGGAGGCTCCGGCTGTGGATGTTCTGCGGTGACATTAAGTGCTTATTTTCTAAAGCAGATCGCAGATGGAACGTTAAAAAGAATTTTATTTGTGCCGACAGGAGCATTGCTTTCCACCGTGTCTTTTAATGAAGGAATGAATGTGCCGGGCATTGCCCACGCGGTCGTGATTGAGCATGTCGATGCGTAAAAAGGAGGAATTATGGATTATGTAAACGCGTTCTGGGTAGGTGGACTGATTTGTGCAATCGTTCAGATACTCATGGAAAAAACAAAAATGCTCCCAGGCAGAATCATGGTGTTGTTAGTGTGCCTTGGGGCGGTACTTGGAGCTTTGCAGATCTATGAACCGTTTCTGGAATTTGCAGGCGCCGGTGCGAGTGTACCGCTGCTTGGTTTCGGAAATGTTCTTTGGAAGGGCGTAAAAGAAGCGGTTGATGAGAATGGATTTATCGGCATTTTTATGGGAGGCTTCAAAGCGAGTGCAGTCGGTATTTCCGCAGCACTGATTTTCTCTTATATCGCAAGTATCATCTTCCAGCCGAAAATGAAAAAGTAAGTGGCAGTTAAGAAATGGCAAAGAAATTGTCAGACCCCGATTACAAAATAAAAGGTATAGCGTATAATACAGTTATATTTTTATGGATGACGGGGTACGGGTATGGAGAAAGAAAAGTTGAAAGCCTATGGCATTGATTATGAAAATGCAGTGAAACGTTTTGCCGGGAATGAGGCTTTGTATGAAAAATTTTTAGTAAAATTGACAAAAGACGATCATCTTGCAATCGGGGAACAGGCGCTTGCAGAAGGACGTTATGAGGATGTGTTAGAGGCAGTCCATGCATTAAAGGGTGTTGCAGGAACACTTGGAATGACGGATTTATTTGAGGCAGCTTCACAGGTGGTCGCATCCATACGCAAACAGGAATTAAGCCACCTGCCGGAGCAGATGGCAAAAGTGCGTGCTGAATTTGAAAAAGCCTGTGAAGCAGTGTCCTGATTCGTGATAATAGAATGGTATTCTATTATAGAAATTAATTTAGAACAAAACAGGTCTTGTACTGTCTAATTCGCGGAGCAAAGTTGCAAAGTCAGCATGTTCTTCCGGAAGCTTCCAGCAGAGAATGGAAGGATGATAAGCATTCTGCAGCACATATTCTGTGAGCAGATTTTTACAGTCAGCCTCATCTGTGGAAAGATTGCAGAGCTCCTTTAATTCTACACAGGCGAAAGTGCCGTCCTCGTCCATATCGTCGTAGACAAATGGATCGGATTCTAAAATGTGGACAAGGTCATTTTCCGGGATACACAGACCATTTACGGTAATATTACTGCCGGATTCCATTTTAAGATTGCGCAGACCAAAAGGAAGTACGATCTGGTCTTCTATAGTGTCATTTACAATTAATCCTGCAACAACCACGTAAAGTTTTGGAGAAGTTTTTCCATTCCAAAGGCATGGGTTGGTCAGACGACAGATATATTCCGGTGTGGTGGCTGGCACACTTTTGTTGGCAAGCATGGTTCCGGTGGTCGTAAGCACAGTGTAGGAGATCATGGCATCTTCCGGGAGATCTTTTGCGGAGGCAAGAATCCGGATGCTGGCAGAGGATGATGAGATCTCCTGTGGAATGACAGTAAGTCCTGCATCTCCAAAATGATCCAGTGAAAAATGATATTTTCCTACAATAATAAGGCTGGCATCTAAGCATGGAACTTCGCCGTCACAAACAATATCCAGTTCATTGTCACCATTTACAATGTAGTCCGTCACATCGATACGGTAAAGCGTATAAATGCCGTTGTGTGTGCCTATTTTTTCCTGATTCATAAAAACTTCCATGGAAGACGAAGCGCCCAGCAGTTCCAGATAATAACAATATTCATCTTCTTTATTTAATGGAAGGATTCTTTTGTGGACAGATTTATTGTCCGCTCTCTTTTCGGTGGATAATATCCAGTCAGAGTTTATATTCAGAATATTTCGCATGTAATATCTCCTTAACCTTGAAAAATCGATTAGTTTAACGGTATTTTATCATATTGCCAGGGTAAATTCTATTGTTACTTCATTTTTAAACCGGAGTTTAACATAGTAATGTAGGCAGATTTTGTGGCTACTTTATAGGTTATGAAGGGCAGAGATAAAAGAGTCCACACAAGTCAAATTATTAGTGTATATAAAAGAAAATCGTACAAACGAAATATGATGTTCCTGTTCGCAGAGCTCACAAAGGAAATCATATTTGTTTGTACGATTTTTCTTTTTATTTACGCAGTGACTGACTTGTGCACAGACTTTGATATCTGCCCTGATTTACGTTATGAATGTAGCCACAAAATCTGCCTACACTACGCTATTAAACTCCGGTTTACAAATACTTGCGTATTTCTTCAATCAGGGAAGTATATTCTTCCTCTGATAAAAACTTCTCACCAGGATTCATGGCAAACACCCCACCCCATTCATATCCGTCTCCTGTCTTATTTCTGGTTGAAATGAACAGCGAAACCAGCGATTTCATCTTTTAAGTAAGCAACAGTGATATTTCCTTTTGCATCATATTTGAAGGAAGACTCATCAAATACAAAACCACGTTTCTCTAAGTGGTAGATCGCACGTGCAAGGTAGTTTGTCTGGATTGCGATATGACCGCAGGTTCCACGACCTGGATTTTTCATCATTTCGATGAGGGAACCAACGAACATAGAGCTGTTTCCAACTTTTACATCCTGACCAAGTAAAGTAGCGAATTTTGCAGAATCAGAAGCAGCAGCTTCCTCAGATGCATTATTTACACCAACATGAAGAAGTTTGAATCCTAACATAGTAGATACAGCTTCTTTTGTGAGAGCAGTGATGCCTGCCCAGTCTTTTGCTGCAACAAGGTCTTTGCTTACCATCCAGGAACCGCCACATGCGATGATTTTGTTGAAATCAAGGTAATTTGTAAGGTTCTTTGCGTTAATTCCGCCGGTTGGCATGAATTTCATATTTACATAAGGAGCTGCCATGGATTTGATCATATTTAATCCGCCGGCTGCCTCTGCTGGGAAGAATTTTACAACATCAAGACCAAGTTCAATGGCAACTTCCACGTCACTTGGGTTAGAGCATCCAGGAGTAACCGGGATTCCTTTTTCTACGCAGTATTTTACAACTTTTGGATTTAAGCCAGGGCTTACAATGAATTTTGCTCCGGCGTTTACCGCACGGTCAACCTGCTCTGTAGTAAGAACAGTTCCGGCACCTACTAACATTTCCGGGAACTGCTCAGCCATAATACGGATAGATTCCTCAGCGGCAGCAGTACGGAATGTGACTTCTGCACAAGGAAGACCTCCGTCACATAATGCTTTTGCTAAAGGAGCAGCGTCCTCTACGTGATCGAGAGCGATAACAGGTACGATACCAATTTTAGAAATCTCTTCTAATACTTTGTTCATGATGATTCTCCTTATCATTCTTATTTTGTCATCCAGTGGATGATTGTGTTCTTTTACAAAGTTCCATTATATGAAACAATGTTCCATAAAACGATACGATTTTATTATAACATCAGAAAAGAGGATGTCAATAGTTCCGCTCCAATTCCCTTGACATTTCAATATCTAACTGTTAAGATGAAAAAAAGATTGTTTCACAATATGGAACGACAAACTGAAATGTGAAACATAAAGTGATTCGTCAGAAGACCGAAAGCTTATGCATGGGGTTCTGAACAATCGCAGCATAAGAATTAAGAAAGGGACACCTACGATGGCAGAAGAAAAAGAAACAAAAAATCCGGTGCAGTCTGCAGAACGAATTTTCCAGGTGCTTGAGATGTTAGCAGAGCATGGCGAGATGGGGTTAATGGAGATCAGCACAGAACTCGGACTTCACAAAAGTACGGTCCACCGCTTATTAATGTCCTTGATCTATATGGGGTATGCAAAACAGGACGAGACAACGCAGAAATACATGCTTTCTTACAAAATCGTGAGCATGGCTGGCAAGATTTTGGAGCGTACCGATATTTTACAGATCGCAAAACCTTATATGGAGCGGCTGTCCGACATCAGCGGAGAGGCAGTGCATCTGGTACAGCGCGAAGGCAACAATATTTTATACATCTATAAAATAGAAGCAAAAGTTGGAACGATCCGCATGGTTTCCCATGTGGGAATGGTGCATCCAATGTATTGTTCCGGTGTCGGCAAGGCGATTATGGCAACACTCCCGGAAAAAGAAGTCAAGCAGATCTGGAATGAGAGCATTATCGAGAAGAAAACGGACAAAACGATCACTGATATTGATGATATGATGCAGGTGTTAGCGGAAGTCCGCAAGAACGGTTATGCGTTAGATGATGAGGAAAATGAGGAAGGAGTGCGCTGCATTGCTGCGTGCTTAAGAGGCTATAGCAAAGAAGTAAAATACGCTTTCAGTATTTCAGGACCGGTAAGCCGTATGACGAGAGAACGCGTGGAAGAACTTGCTGTGGATGTGAAAAAAGTGCAGGAAGAATTATCAAGAGAACTGGGGTATTATCCACAAAATTAAATTTTTTTTACAAAATATGTATAAGAAAAAAAACGATGGTCATACTATTTTCGAAGAACAGAGCAGACATACTCTGTATAGACAATTGCGAAACTCATGAAAAACTAAATTGAATTGTGAAAAAATAACAAAAGTTTGAGAAAACACTGGGGAGCGGTCGGCACTTAGAAGGCAGGTGCGATGTTAATCGTGACTGGCTTCTTAGTACCGTTACCAGCGACACGTAGCGAGAGCGTGTTTTCGAAAATTTTGTTATTTTTGAACAATTAAAAGAAGCGTGTGAGGAGTTTCGCAAACGCCTATAACACTCTGTAAAAGAAAAGGAGAAATGACTATGAGAAAGTGGAAATTACTTTTGGCTGGAATGATGCTTATGTTATCGTTGAGTGCTGTCGCAGGCTGCGGAAATAACAATGCAAACGATAAAAATAATGGCACAAACGGTACAAACACAAGCACGGAAAACCGTCTGAATAACAATGCGGACACTACCACAGACAATGACAAAAATAATATTGACACCACAGAGGATAAGGACAAGGATAACAACCGTGTGGATGAAAACGGCAACGTGATCGAGGATGTAGTGGACGGTGTTGGCGATGCCGGTAAAGATGTAATTGATGGTGTGGAAAATGGTGTGGATGATCTCACAAACGATGCAACCGGCGGAAATGCAGAGAATACCAACGGAACCGGTGGAAATGGAACTGCAAATCCGTAAATGATAGAGAAATACAAAAAAAGAAACGGCTTATCGTTTCTTTTTTTGTGCCTGTTTATTCAGATACATTTCATGGTCTGCTTTGTCAAGCAGATTGCGGAGCGTACAATCTTTGTAATTCATGGAGTAGCTGTAACCATAGGCGTAACTGATCGCATCCGGCATATTGCTGGAATGATACTGTTCGATCGTAGCATGTAGTTTTTCCAATAGTTCGTCTGCCTGCCCGGAGGTGGTGTCATACAAAATAGCGATAAATTCGTCACCGCCGAATCTGCCGACAAAATCTTTTTCAGGAACTACCTTTCTTAAAATGTGGGCAAAATTGGCGATCATCGAATCCCCGGCAGCGTGTCCGATGGTATCGTTCACTTTTTTTAAATTATTTAAGTCGAACATAACAAAACACAGCGGCTCAGTGATAAAACCGGAAGAGTTCAAAAGGTCTTCACAGCGGCTTTTGTTTGGAAGTCCGGTGTGCACATCCAGGTAGGCTTTCTTGGATAAAATATGATTTTCCCTGATGTCCTGAATGTGCTGGATCTGCTGCTGGACGATCAAAAAGATTAACAATAGTATATCAAGCGCAGAAATAATCTCGGTCAGCCGGATACGTGCGGCAATCTTTTCCGAGTACTGTTCGGCAGCAGTCACCGTCTCGTCGGCATATTCAAAATAAGTTTCACTCATTGAGACAACATTGGTGTTTTCATAGCCCTTTTCACGAACAGTATAAATCTCTTTTTTCAGTAGTTCCCAATATTCAATCTGATTGTCCAGACACTGCTGGTAAGCAGGATCTTTCAGGCTTACCAGATTATAATTTCCATCTTCATATTTTAAACCGGACAAAATTTTATCCAGATACTCGATCTGCATGTCATCTGCAGTTCCGGTAATCTCAAGCTTGACTTCACGCTGCGTGGCTCCGCGCACAAGACCGGCATAGTTCACCACGTGGGCAGTTCCCTGCAGATTCTGGATCTGCACCATCATAAAAATGACAAGGAAAATCAAAACGAAGATCAGAATTTTCTGCAGCTGTGGGGCAGCATGCTGTTCTGCCTGTTTCATTTGTCTGCGAAAAGATTTTTTTTCTGTATACATGAGTCACCTTTCCGGAAGTTATTTATGTAGCTGTATTCTAACCCATAAAATCCGGATGGTCAAATATTATCATGCTTTTCAAAGAAAATATCTTAAATAAAAATGAAATCTTGCCAAATTAGTTGTGATTCATTTTCATTTGAATTATAATAAACCCATCGCATTTTTTGAGGGCGGTGAAAACAGAAAGCAATTTCAGGGATATTAAGGAGATTTCAATGTCAGATAATGATTTCAGAGAGGTGATCGACGGAGAAGAGAACAAAGAGCCGGCAGCCTCTGACAATAATTTACATACAACGGAAGCAGAGAGTGCGGAAGTGGTGAACAGCACGGCAGATGCACAGGAGAGTGATGAGAAGAAGGATGATGAGTACGAGGAGATCTGCTACATCTGTCACAGACCGGAGCACATAGCAGGAAAAATGATCAGGATCCCAAACAGCATTTCCATCTGTCATGACTGTATGCAGAGAACGTTCGACAGCATGAATGGCACCGGATTCCCAATGGGTGATATGATGAACATGGGAAGTTTTAATAATATGAATCTGGATAAGATGCCAAATATCAGCATGATCAATCTCTCTGATCTGCAAAATATGATGGGCGGTATGCCAAACAGCCAGAAGATCAAGAAAAAGAAACCAAAAGAGGAGAGAAAGCCGGAGATCGATATTCATGCAATCCCGGCACCACATAAGATCAAAGCGTCACTGGATGAGTATGTGGTCGGACAGGAATATGCCAAAAAAGTCATGTCCGTAGCAGTTTACAATCACTACAAGAGAATTGCTTCTGATGTGCAGGACGGTGTGGAGATCGAAAAATCCAACATGCTCATGATCGGACCGACCGGAAGTGGTAAGACTTATCTGGTCAAGACACTGGCAAGATTATTAGATGTGCCGCTCGCCATCACGGACGCAACTTCTCTGACAGAAGCAGGTTATATCGGTGACGATATCGAGAGTGTAGTCAGCAAATTGTTAGCGGCTGCTGACAATGATGTAGAGCGCGCAGAACACGGCATTATCTTTATTGATGAGATTGACAAGATCGCAAAGAAGCGCAACACAAACCAGCGCGATGTCAGCGGAGAATCTGTTCAGCAGGGAATGTTAAAGCTGTTAGAGGGTGCGGAAGTGGAAGTGCCGGTAGGGGCAAGCAGTAAAAATGCGATGGTGCCGATGACGATGGTCAACACAAAGAACATTCTTTTTATATGCGGAGGAGCGTTCCCGGATCTCGAAGATATCATTAAGGAGCGTCTGAACAAAGAAGCTTCCATTGGATTTAAAGCAGATCTGAAGGACAAATATGACAATGACGAGAACCTGCTTGCAAAAGTGACGACAGAAGATGTGCGCAAATTTGGTATGATCCCGGAATTTTTAGGACGTCTGCCGGTCATGTTCACATTGGAGGCGCTGACGGAAGATATGCTTGTGCGTATTTTAAAAGAGCCGAAGAATGCGATCATCAGGCAGTATGAGAAGCTGCTTGCCATGGATGAGGTAAAGCTTGTATTTGACGAGGATGCACTTCACTCTATCGCAAAGGAAGCAAAAGAGAAAAAGGTAGGAGCGCGTGCGCTCCGCTCTATTATCGAAGATTTTATGTTAGATATCATGTATGAGATCCCGAAGGATGACAATATCGGCATGGTGACGATCACAAAAGATTATGTAGAGAAAAAGGGCGGCCCGCTCATTACGATGCGCGGCTGTGCAGCGATCGAAGAAAAACCTGCAATTTAAAGGAATAAAAGACAAAACTCCGGCATTTATTGTAAAAATAGGTGTGCGGAGTTTTTTATGTCTGACTGTGAAGAAAAGATTTATTCCAATGATTATGTGGATTTTATCATATCGAAAGACGTTTTGGATGTGATTGACCTTCAAAGTGATTGTATCCAGCGGATCGAGGAGGAAAACGATATTTATTTTTATCCGAGGAGTTTTTTCCAGATATTTGATTTTCCGACGGATTCCTATGCTTCTGTTCCAAAATGCTATGGACTTCTGGATGAGACGGCGCTTGAGGTTTCGGGGATATTAAAATTACAGCAGCAGCCGGCGCTCGCACTGAAAGGGCAGGGCGTGATGATCGGATTTATCGATACCGGGATCGACTACCGCAATCCGGTATTTCAGTATTCTGATGGGACAACAAGGATTTACCGCATCTGGGATCAGACGATCCGGGATGGAACAAAGCCGGAAGGGATCGCATATGGTTCCGAGTATAAGGCAGAGCAGATCAATGCCGCACTCCGGGCAGAAAATCCGCTGGAAACCGTTCCGTCCATGGATACCAATGGACACGGAACTTTTGTAGCCGGTGTGGCATGTGGAAGTGAGGATGTGGAAAATAATTTTATTGGGGCGGCACCATTTTCCGATATCGCAGTTGTAAAACTGAAAGAGGCAAAAACTTATCTGCGGGAATTTTATTTTATCCCGGATTCTGTTCCGGCGTATCAGGAGAATGATATCATGATGGCAGTCAGCTATCTGGACCGGCTGGCAATGGAGCGGGATATGCCGCTTGTGATCTGCATTGCACTAGGCAGCAACATGGGAAACCGTGGCAAGGACGGACCGTTGGCAACTTATCTGGATATTGTATCCAGAAGGCGGAAAAGATGCAGTGTGGCAGCAGTAGGAAACGAGGCGAATGCAAGACATCATTTTCTTGGAAAAATACAGCCGGATATGGAGTACGAATCGGTGGAAGTCTCGGTGGAGGAAAATATGCTGGGTTTTTTCATTGAGATGTGGGCAAATGCGCCGGAGCTTTATGCTGTATCGGTCAGCTCGCCCACCGGGGAAGTGCTGCCCAAAGTGCCTTATCGGAGTGGTGGAAGGCAGGAGTTTCTCTTTATTTTCGAGCAGACAAGAGTCAGCATCGACTATCGGCTGACGGGCAGGCAGCAGGGAAACCAGCTTATTTATTTACGTTTTTCAAACGCAGCGCAGGGGATCTGGACGATCAACGTGTATCCGCAGAGCATTGTGACAGGGGATTACAATATGTGGCTTCCCATGCGGAATTTTACGAGTGGAAAGGTTTTTTTCCTGCGGTCAAATCCAAATCATACGATCACCGTGCCGGGCAATGCAGGGCAGGTCATAAGCACGGGCGGCTACAATGTGGCAAATGGCGGTCTGTATCTGGACTCGGGCAGGGGATTTACGCTTTCCGGTGAGGTAAAGCCGGATTTCTGTGCTCCGGCGGTGAATGTGTATGGACCGGGACTGCAGAACCGTTTTGTGACCATGACCGGGACGAGTGCAGCGGCAGCGATCACAGCCGGGGCATGTGCGCAGATCATGGAATGGGGACTGGTAAAAAGAAATCAGATATTCATGTCCTCTGCGGATATCAAAAATATGCTGATCCGCGGCGCAGACCGGGCGGATGACAGGAGTTATCCGAATCCGTCGTGGGGGTATGGAACACTGGATGTGTATGGGGCATTTGAGGATCTGAGAAGGTAGCGGACATTGACTTTTCATTTTCCCTTCTTTGAAGTATAATGGTACGTGGAAAAAACATTTTGCAGGCTTCCTGTGACAGTGAAAGGGATCACAAGAGGTATGGATATATTATAATTACGCAGGAGAAAATATAATTTTATGATAAAGATTGCGTTTTGTGATGATGAAATGGAAGTGCTTCATCAGATGAACGAATTATTAGACCGCTATCAGGTAGAACGGAATGAGGATATTACCTATGCGGCATTCCAGAGTCCGTTTGAACTGCTGACGGAGATTGAGAAGGGCATAAGACCGGATATTTTATTTCTTGATGTCGTGATGCCGGGGCAGAATGGCATGGATGTGGCAAAAGAGATCCGGCAGTATGACACAAATATGAAAATTATTTTTCTGACCTCATCCCCGGAGTTTGCGGTGGAATCTTATACGGTTGGAGCTTATTTTTACCAGTTGAAACCAATCTGGGAGGAAAGCTTTTTCCGGCTGATGGATTCAGTGCTGTCGGAGTGTGAGAAGAAAAAGAAGAACAGTCTGATCCTGCGCAGTAAGGACGGTATTACGAGGATCGATCTGCAGCAGCTGGAATACTGCGAGGTGCTGGGACGAAAACTTTTATTTCATCTGGAAAACGGAGCAGTTCTGGAAAGTGCAGGGAGTCTGGATGATCTGGCGGGACAGCTGATGCAGTACAGCAACTTTTTCCGTCCCCACCGGTCCTTCCTTGTGAATATGGAGTATATCCAGAATATTTCCAGCCGTTCCATCAAAATGGTAAATGATGCGGTGATCCCAATTCCGCATGGAAAATGTTCGGAAATCAAAAATACATATATGGAATATGCGTTTAACGGAGAGCAGGCTGTCTTATGACGGTCTGTTTTTTTGGTCGATTCAATGCATTTTATGGTCGATTCATGACAGTGCGTCCATTTTTTGGGAAAAATCGTGTATTGTAGATTCAGACAAAGGAGAAAGCCAAAATAAGCACACAAAAGAAGGAGGGATTAAGAAGAAAAAATGTTAGGTATGGAAATCTTGATCATTATTGGTTTGATCCTGCTCTTACTTGTTCTCTGGATTATCTCCGTGCAGCGGAAGTTTGCGGTGATGGACGGAAATATCCAAAATGCCATGAATCAGATCGGAGTGCAGATTTCCTCACGTTTTGATGCATTATTTGCAGTGCTTGATCTTATGAAAGGATATGCAGCAGATGACACACAGCCGCTGATGGAGCGTGCAGCGGCCAGACGAAGTGTGATCACTGCGCGCTCCGCACCTGAGGAGGTATCAGAGCAGGAGCAGGTGATAGAGGAAACCGTAAAAAGCATCCGTCTGGCGGCAGAACGCAATCCACTGCTTTGTGCAGATAAAAACTATACCAGATGTATGGATGCGGTGGAATGTTATGGACGCATGATATATACCAGCCGTTTGATCTACAACGATTCTGTGACAAAGTTAAACAGTGCGCTTGGTATATTTCCTACAAATGTAATTGCAGGTATTCTTGGCTTTCATAAAAGAGAATATCTGTCACAGAAAGGGGATTAATATGGGATTATTCAGTAATAATAAAAAATTATGTCCGGTCTGCGGGAATCCGACACCGCGGCTGCTTGCAACAAAAATACAGGACACACCGATCTGTAAGGAATGCGATAAAAAAATCTACCTGCCAAAAGGCAGGACAGATCGGATGACCATCGATGATTTTAAGCAGTACGTCCAGTTTTACGAAGATAACCAGGCATTGAGGGATCAGTTCGAGGAAAACTATTCGTTTAATTTTGGACTGTTTGGTGGAGATCTGGTATTAGATATTTTCCATGGACTTTTCCGTGTGAACTGTGACAAAGACTCGCTCGCATTTCAGGCGGATAATTTAAAGTCTTTCCGTATTTTAGAGGACAGCCGGGTTTTATTTGAGGGAAATCATCAGGAATTAAAGCATTACGACAGTAAAGTTCCGGAAAAAGTAAAGCAGCTGGAGCCGCAGATCGCACAGTTTCAGATGCAGATGAGGGAATATGAGATGTTTGAGCGGCTGGAGCGGATGCATGAGGAAAATGACAAAGATGATAACCATTATCATGAGTATCATCCAAGACCATCTTTTGACGTGGCTTCTCCGGCAGATACCTTCCATGTGGAGCTGACGTTTGACCATCCTTACTGGGATAATATTATGTGGGATTGGACAGGAGTTTCCTTTGACAGTGACAGCCCAAGTGTCGAGGCATTTTTAAGCAGCTATGAGGATAAAACAGAGAGTCTGCACACGCTGGCACTCAATCTGGCACACCTGATGAATCCGAATGTCAAAGAGGTGACAACGGGAGAGAAAAAACAGGCTGCAAAGCAGGAGTCTGGATCTCTGGAAACGCAGAAGCAATCTTCTGAGAGCGATACGATCGAACAGCTGCAGAAATACAAAGGTCTTTTGGATGCAGGAGTCATCACAGAAGAAGAGTTTGCAGCGAAGAAAAAGCAGTTATTGGGAATTTAATGATAAGGCTGATCCGGAAAGGGTCAGCCTTATTATGAAATCTGCAAAAATATTTTTCAAATAGTACGTTAAAATTTGTGATGGAAATTGAAAATTTCAAGTATATTTTGTGCCGGTTTTATTGTATAATATTCTCTATGTTTGTAAATAAAAAAGTGAATGAAAATAAATAAGGGGATAACAGGGATGAGAATAGGATTTGATAATGACAAGTACTTAAAAATTCAGTCTGAGCACATCAAGGAACGTATCAGTCAGTTCGGAGACAAACTTTATCTGGAATTTGGCGGAAAATTATTTGACGATTATCACGCATCCAGAGTCTTGCCGGGATTTGCACCGGACAGCAAACTCCAGATGCTTATGCAGCTTGCGGATGTGGCAGAGATCGTGATCGTGATCAGTGCAGCAGATATAGAGAAGAACAAAGTCCGTGGGGATCTTGGAATTACTTATGATGTGGATGTTGTCCGGCTGATCGGAGAGTTTGAGAAAAAAGGCATGTACGTCGGAAGCGTTGTCATCACGCAGTTTGCCGGACAGAGCGGAGCCGTACAGTTCCGTGAAAAACTGGAAAAAAGAGGAATCAAAGTATACCAGCACTATAAGATCGAGGGTTACCCGGCAAACATTCCACTGATCGTAAGTGAGAATGGATTTGGAAAAAATGATTATATCGAGACGACCAGACCGTTAGTAGTCATCACTGCACCGGGACCGGGAAGTGGAAAAATGGCAACCTGCCTTTCCCAGCTTTACCATGAGAATATCCGTGGAACGAAAGCCGGATATGCAAAATTTGAGACATTCCCAATCTGGAATCTGCCGTTAAAGCACCCGGTAAACTTAGCCTATGAGGCAGCCACCGCAGATTTAAATGACGTGAACATGATCGATCCGTTCCACTTGGAAGCATATGGAAAAACAACAGTCAACTACAATCGTGACATTGAGATTTTCCCAGTGTTAAATGCAATCTTTGAAGGAATCTACGGAGAAAATACCTATTATAAATCACCGACGGATATGGGTGTCAACATGGCCGGAAACTGTATCATCGATGACGAGGCGTGCTGTGAAGCATCCAAAATGGAGATCATAAGACGTTATTACACAGCGGTAAACAAACTGGTCAAAGAGGAAGCAACGGAAAACGAAGTTTATAAGATCGAACTTCTGATGAAACAGGCGAAGATCACAACAGACGACAGACATGTCACCGTTGCAGCCAAAAAACGTGCCGAGGAGCTTGGTGTTCCAACAGCAGCCATTGAACTGTCAGACGGATGTATCATTACATCTAAAACGTCTGATTTCCTTGGCGCATCTGCAGCACTGCTTTTGAATGCGTTAAAACATCTGGCTGGCATTGAGCATGACGAAAAACTCATCCGCCCGGAAGCAATCGAGCCGATTCAGGACTTAAAAGTCCGTTTCCTTGGTGGAAAAAACCCAAGACTTCACACCGATGAAGTACTGATCGCACTTTCTCTTGCAGCAGCAACGAATGAGAATGCCAAAAAAGCATTGGAGCAGCTTCCGGAGCTTCGTGGATGTCAGGTACATACTTCCGTCATGCTTTCCGAAGTAGACATTAAGATATTCAAAAAACTTGGCGTGGATCTGACAAGCGAACCGGTGCGCAGCGGATTAAAATTGTATTAGAAATTTGTTTGTCAAAAAATACATGAAAAATTTGTGAATAATGTATAAAAACCCTTTTATAAAATGAAATGTATGATATAATATAGACAACCAGATTGTTAAAAACATAACAATCACAACAAACACATACATATTTTATAGGAGGGTTTTTACATGGCAAGATTTACATTACCAAGAGACTTATACCACGGAAAAGGTGCATTAGAAGCATTGAAGACATTCAAGGGTAAAAAAGCAATGATCTGCGTTGGCGGTGGCTCCATGAAACGATTCGGATTTCTTGATAAGGCAGAGCAGTATCTGAAGGAAGCCGGAATGGAAGTTCAGTTGTTTGAAGGTATCGAGCCGGACCCTTCTGTTGAAACAGTTATGAAAGGCGCACAGGCAATGCTGGAGTTTGAACCGGACTGGATCATTGCGATGGGTGGCGGATCCCCAATCGACGCTGCAAAAGCAATGTGGATCAAATACGAGTACCCGGACATCACATTCGAGGATATGTGCAAAGTATTTGGAATCCCGGCTTTGAGAAATAAAGCTCATTTCTGTGCAATTTCTTCTACTTCAGGAACTGCAACAGAGGTAACTGCATTCTCTATCATCACAGATTATGAGAAAGGTATCAAATACCCGATCGCAGATTTCGAGATCACACCGGATGTAGCAATCGTTGATCCGGATCTTGCAGAGACAATGCCGCAGAAATTAGTTGCACACACTGGAATGGATGCTATGACACATGCAATCGAGGCATATGTTTCTACCGCTAACTGTGACTTTACTGATCCACTGGCGTTACATGCGATCAAAATGATCCAGAATGATCTGGTTGATTCCTACAACGGAGATATGGCTAAGAGAGATTCCATGCACAATGCGCAGTGTCTTGCCGGAATGGCATTCTCCAACGCTCTGCTTGGTATCGTTCATTCCATGGCACATAAGACAGGAGCTGCGTTTGCAGATTATGGTGCTCATATTATCCACGGTGCTGCAAACGCCATGTATCTGCCAAAAGTTATCGCATTCAATGCAAAAGATGAGACAGCGAAGAAACGTTACGGCGATATCGCTGATTTCATGGGACTTGGCGGAGACAGTCTGGATGAGAAAGTTGCATTACTCATCGCATACTTACGCAAGATGAATGATGACCTTAAGATTCCACATTGCATCAAAAATTATGGTGCAGACAGTTACCCATGTGAGCAGGGCTTTGTTCCGGAAGAGGTGTTCTTAGAGAGACTGCCGGAGATCGCTGCCAATGCGATTTTAGATGCATGTACCGGTTCCAATCCTAGACAGCCGAGCCAGGAAGAGATGGAGAAGCTGCTGAAATGCTGCTACTATGATACCGAGGTGGATTTCTAGGGAAGGAAATAAAGATAGAAAATAATAATATCCGTAGCCAGACAAGTTAGAAAATGTCTGGTTGCGGATATTTTTTAGGCTGTAGTCAGTTGAGTGAATCTACATTTCTCCCAAGGGAAAGAGGAAGATTTGAGCGAAGCAGGACAATGGATCAAAGATTACTTTAATAAAATGTAGTAAAAAAGCGTCTGGAACTATCTGGACATACCAGAGAAAAAACATTGTGTATTTTTTGACAAATTTAGGCAAAACCGTTGACAATAGTGCTTTTAACATGTATGTTATAGATAGAATGTTTAAAAATTAACAATCTGGTTGTACCAGAAGACAGGAAGCTGTGACCGGATATGGAATCTGATCGGACCAGAGAACGTTTCAAGAGGAAGGGAAAGAGGGAGAATAATTGAAAGACTTTAAAGTAATTGAAGTTAAAAGAAGCATTTTCGAAGATAACAATGCGGATGCTGACAGATTACGTGCAGAGTTGAAGTCAGAGGGAACATTTTTATTAAACCTGATGTCTTCTCCGGGTGCAGGAAAGACGACAACTTTAAAGCGCACGATCTTCATGCTCAAAGACGAGATGAAGATTGGTGTCATGGAAGCAGATATTGACTCTGATGTAGATGCACAGGCAATCAGTGAGACCGGTGTGCGTGCGATCCAGATCCATACAGGCGGAATGTGCCATCTGGATGCAGACATGACAAGACAGGGAATCCGTGAGTTCGGAACAAAAGACCTTGATTTTGTAGTACTTGAGAATGTGGGCAATCTTGTCTGTCCGGCAGAGTTTGATACAGGAAGCACAAAGAATGCAATGATTCTTTCCGTACCGGAAGGCGATGACAAACCTTTAAAATACCCGTTAATGTTTTCCATTTGTGATGTAGTTCTCATTAACAAATGCGATACATTAAGCGTTTTTGATGATTTCAGCAAAGAAGCAGTAAAAGAGCGCATCTTAAAATTAAATCCGAATGCAAAGATCTTCTTTGTTTCCGCGAAAACAGGAGAAGGCTTTGAGGAATGGGCAGACTGGATCCGTACCGAAGTGAGCGAATACCAGAAGCAGTAGAGCAAGGTTACAGAATGTGCCACCTGCAGGGAATCTGCGGGTGGTTCTATTAACAATAAAATATCCCCCATAGGGGGAACATACATATCAGGAGGAAGAAATGGCAGATCCATTGGGAAATTTTGTACCGGAATTTATTGAAAATGAGGTGGAGAGAGAAGTTATTGTAAAGCTTGCAAAAATGATCACAGACCGTGTTCCACAGAAGCTTGGAATGAAAAAGATCACAAAGTATGATCCGGAGTACTGGGGATTATCTGCAATGTGTACAGACGAGATGGCAGAAATCGCACTGAAAATGGGTGTTCGTAAGCCAAAGACGTTAGATCAGATGGTAAAGCTGACAGGCATTGAGAAAAAGCACTTGGAAGAGGTTTTACAGCAGATGGCTGTGAATGGTGTGATTGAGTATAATTGGGAAAATCCACAGCATGAGAAACAGTATGTACTTCCAATGTTTGTACCGGGAAGTGCTGAGTTTGGAAATATGAATCTGAAAATGTTAGAGGAGCATCCGGAAGTAGGACGTTTCTTCGAGCGTATGAGCCGTCTTCCACTGGAAAAAGTAACACCAATGGTACCGGAAGGTGGAGCCGGAATCGGTATGCATGTAATCCCGGTTGAGAAAGCGATTTCCATGGAAAATCAGTCTATTTCCATTGAGCATATTTCTCACTGGTTAGACAAATATGAAGGAAAATATGCAGCAAGCCCATGTTCCTGCCGCCGCTCCCGCCAGACGTATGAAGAAGGCTGTGCAGATGATCCTGAGAGCTGGTGTATCGCTGTTGGTGATATGGCAGACTATGTTGTTGAGACAAACAAAGGCGGACGCTATATCACAAAAGAGGAAGCATTAGATATTTTCCAGAAAGCAGAAGATAACGGATTTGTTCATCAGATCACAAACATTGACGGTGAGGACAAGATTTTTGCTATCTGTAACTGTAACGTCAATGTCTGTTATGCACTCCGTACTTCACAGTTGTTCAACACACCGAACATGTCACGTTCTGCCTATGTTGCAAAAGTTGAGACAGAGAACTGTGTGGCATGTGGCCGCTGTGTAGAGTACTGTCCTGCAGGTGCAGTAAAACTGGGACAGAAGCTTTGCAAGAAAGACGGATCAAAAGTAGAGTATCCAAAACATGTTCTTCCTTCTGAGAAGAAATGGGGACCGGAGATGTGGGATGAAAACTACCGTGATAACAATCGTATCAACTGCTATGATACCGGTACAGCTCCTTGTAAGACAGCCTGTCCGGCGCACATTGCAGTCCAGGGTTACTTAAAGATGGCAGCACAGGGAAGATATCAGGATGCGCTGGCACTGATCAAGAAAAATAATCCGCTCCCGGCAGTCTGCGGACATATCTGTAACAGACGCTGTGAGGATGCATGTACCAGAGGAACGATCGATCAGGCAATTGCGATCGATGAGGTAAAGAAATTTATCGCAGCCCAGGATCTGAAAGCTGAGACACGTTACATTCCGAAGAAAGTTGTTCCATCTGTCAGAGGATATTTTGAGGAGAAGATCGCGATCATCGGAGGTGGTCCTGCCGGATTATCCTGTGCCTTCTATCTGGCTGAAAAAGGTTACAAACCAACTATTTTTGAGAAGAATGAGCGTGCTGGCGGTATGTTAGTATATGGTATCCCTTCTTTCAAATTAGAGAAAGATGTTGTTCAGGCTGAGATTGATGTTATCAAAGAAATGGGCGTTGAGATCAAGACTGGCGTGGAAGTCGGAAAAGACATCACATTAGATGAACTTCGTGCGCAGGGATACAAAGCGTTCTACATTGCGATCGGATGTCAGGGCGGAAGGCTTCCGGGCATTCCAAATGATACTGCAAAAGGATGTTCTTCCGCAGTTGACCTCTTAAAAGAAGTCAATGCAAATGAGAAATACGACATCAAAGGTGATGTAGTTGTCATCGGTGGCGGTAACGTTGCGATCGACGTTGCAAGAGATTCCAAGAGATGTGGAAGCGACAATACCAAAGTTAATATGTTCTGTCTGGAATCCAGAGAGACAATGCCTGCATCTGTAGAAGAAATCGAAGAGGCAGAGTCAGAGGGAATCGTTGTAAATCCAGGCTGGGGACCAAAAGAAGTTCTTGTGGATAACAATGGTGAAGTACGTGGAATCGTATTAAAGAAATGTTTATCTGTAAAAGATGCAGACGGAAGATTCAACCCACAGTATGACGAAAACCAGCTTATGACAGTAGAATGTAAACATGTATTCTTCTCTGTAGGACAGGCAATCGTATGGGGCGACTTATTAAAAGGAAGCAAAGTGGAACTTGGACGCGGAAACGGAGCAGTTGCTGATGCACTTACTTACCAGACAGCAGAACCGGATATTTTTGTTGGTGGAGATGTTTATACAGGACCTAAATTTGCAATCGATGCGATCGCAGCCGGAAAACAGGGCGCAATCTCTATCCACCGTTTTGTACAGCCACATTCCAGCCTTACAATCGGACGTAACAGAAATGACTTCATTCAGTTAAATAAAGACGATATCAAAGTAGAAAATTATGATAATTCCAGCCGTCAGATTCCTGGACATAATGATTCTATCGATACAAAACACTCCTTCCGCGATGCAAAGCTTGTATTTACAGAGGAGCAGGTAAAAGCAGAGACAGCACGCTGCCTTGGATGTGGAGCTTCTGTCGTTGACCAGAATAAGTGTATCGGCTGCGGTATCTGTACAACGAAGTGTGAATTTGATGCGATCAAATTACATAGAGATTTACCAGGATGCAGCAAGATGGTTCCAAGTGAGGATAAGTTAAAATACATCCTTCCAAATGGAGCAAAACAGGCGATCAAGATTAAATTTTCACGCAAGTAATTAATGTATAAATAATTGTGAAACTCAGATATACACAATTCAATCTACTTTATGGATGAGTTTCGCAATTGCATAAACAGTCTGTAATTACAATAGGAGATAAAATGCACGAACTTGGAATTATCGTACATGTCATGCGTACCGTGGAGGAAGTCGCAGCAGAAAATAATCTTACAGAGATCAGATCCGTGACCTGTGAGATCGGAGAAGTCAGCGGCGTTGTTCCGGAGTACATGACTGACTGCTGGGGCTATGCCAGAAGCAGATCAGAGCTTTTGAAAGATTCAGAATTAAAAATTGAGATCATACCTGGTGTTACCATGTGCGAGGACTGCGGAAAAACATATTCCACAGTCCAGTATGCAAAAATATGTCCGCACTGCGGAAGCAGCGCAACGTATCTTCTGGAGGGAAATGGATTTTCCATCAAGGAGATAGAAGGGGCATAACAAAAAAATATTGATAGTAAAAACCTCACTGGCTGAGTATAATCTGCTGGTGAGGTTTTTCTATTATATAGGAAGTTGTAATATTCTTATAAAATAAAAATGCACAGAGACCAAATCCCCCTCTCATGCATCTAATCTATGTAAACAAGCAAAAAAGCCGGCAGAAAGGAAGCTGATCCACGGACAAGTCAGTGGAAAACAGCACAAAATACAATGAAAAAAGAAACATTAGGACAATTGATCATTGAATCCGAGGAAACAATGTATCATATTGCAAAGTCCCTGCTCTACAATGACGCAGACTGTGCGGATGCGATACAGGAAGCCATTGTAAAAGCATTTGCAAAATTACATACATTAAAGGATGACTCGTATGCAAAAACGTGGCTCATCCGCATTGTGATGAACGAGTGTTATGCGATCATGCGCAAAGAGAAAAAAATTATTTCCCTGCAGGATTATCAGATGAACGAGCAGGAAACGGAATCCAAAGACTATTCAGATTTATATGAAGCGATTTTCCATTTGCCAGAGCAGATAAAACTGTGCGTCACACTGTATTATATGGAAGGGTACAGTGTGAAAGAGGTCGCAGCATTGTTAGATACGACAGAGAGTGCAGTAAAAAACAGGCTGGCAAAAGCGCGGGGAAAATTAAAAGAAGCGCTGGCAGATTGAGACATAGTGATGATCCATTGGAACAGACATACAAAAACACGGATATCGAATGAAAAATAATAAATTTCGTATCGTTTGGATAGCAGGAAAGGCGGTAACAGTATGAGATTAGAAGATATGAGAGAACAATTTCCGAAAATGCCGGAGAGCATGAAGCGGATGATTGAGCAGGAAGTTACAGTGCAGATCGGGCAGGAGAAAGAAAATGACAATCCAAAAGTTGTAACTTATAAGAAAAGAAAGAAAAAAAACATGGCACACCGTATGCTGGTGGCATCTATGGTGGCTGCTCTGGCACTTGCAACAACGGTCTGTGCAGGTGTTGCTTACCAGATGCATAACCAGAAGATTGGAAAATATGGCTTAAAAACACAGATTGAAGGACCACAGACAGCGGCAGAAAGTACGGAGAATATGGCAGATCAGACGACAGAAGAGAGAGTGGGTAAAACAGCCGAATATGTCAGACTGGAAACCTCTTATCTGCCGAAAGGTATGGTGCAGTCAGAGGAAGGAAAATTCAGTTTTGAAGATAATTATATGCAGGGTGGAGTCAGCATGATCGTGTACCAGCTGACACCGGAAAAAACAATAGCAGACATTGAAAATATAGGCATTGCTGTGAGCGAGGAAACCAGCATCGGTGGCAGACCGGCAGTTTACATGGAAACAGCTCCTGCCGAGGGTGATTCAGCAGAAAATTCTTCTACAGAAGGAACTGCGAATGAAAATACAACCGGTGCAAAAAAAATATATATGATTTACGCGGAACACAACTACCTCCTTGAGATGTTCATTTTCCCGGATGTGACAAAAGAAGAAGCATTCCAGATCGCAGAGGGTGTTTCCATTACTCCGACAGAAGAAACGAGCGGAGAGAATGTTATGCAGGTGTGCAGTTGGAATGACATGGAAAATGAGGCAGGAAAAGGAGAACCGGAAACGGATGAATCGGAAACATTGATGACATTTCCAAAAGAGAAAATGAAAAATATACACCTCATTGGCGGTGAGATTTCTCTGGATCAGAACGGAATTGAAGCAACACCGGGACTTACAGCAATCGTTTCCGATGTAACAATTTCCGATAATATCAGCAGTTTGTCAGAAAATATGCTGGAGGATGATACAAAAGCAGCATTTGACACAGACGGTAATTTATTGCCAATGAAAGTGGAATATTTAAAGAGCGGAGACGGTATCAACACAGTTGATGAAGTTGTGGAGACCAAAGAGATTCCAATGAAAATTGTTTCAGTGACAGTGGATTATAAAAATAATGGAAAGACGGCACTTTCCAATGTAATGTTTAACGGCGGCATTGCACTTCTGGCAGAATATGGAGAAAACATGCAGTTTGACGCATACATGAATGAAAAACCGGGAACAGGCGATATATGGGATTGCGTAAACGAAGAATCTATTGGATTTAGTCAGGAAGTTTATTTATCGGATGTTCATGGAGGAGAACGCCACAACAACTACATTAATACGATAAATCCAGGTGAAACCGTCACCGTGCGTATGGCATTCAAAGTGCCGGAGGAAAAATTAAATGAGATGTACTTCACCTTAAGCAATTATGGTGGCAGCCATTTCTATGATGAGACAAGCTTACAGCTTGGGTATGTGGATATCAGACAGTAGAAAATTTGTATGAGAAAACCCTCGCATCCAGTTTTAAGAAGCTGTTTGCGGGGGTTCTTTTTAAGTTTGCCGTCACCTATATACAAATCTAATTTATAGAAAAGGAACCATATAAACTGGCAGACAAAGAATGTCAGAGTCCTTAGCCAAATCTTTGGTATACACAAGATACTTATCAAGTATACAATCAGAATATTTTTTGCAAAATTCATCAAGAGATTTATGTGTTTTGTATCCGCTTGACTTTACTTCAATCGGACATATTTTATTTCTACTTGCAAGAAGAAAATCAATTTCATAATTATGCCGCGAAGTTTCATTGAAAAAGGTATAATAAAATAATTCATTGCCATTACAAGTAAGGATTTGGGCAACTATATTTTCATAGAGATATCCGAGATTTGTATTGAGCGTATCATTTAATAGTTTTTCGTATATTATATTTTCTGTAAAGTCTTTGTCCTTGAACATCAATGTAGTAAAAAGTCCGGTGTCGCAGAGGAACAGTTTAAATTTACAAAGGTCTTTATTAGTTGACATTCCAGCATTTGGATCATTGGCATGATATGAAACAAGAACAGTTTTTGAATCTTTTAATTCGGCAATTAATTCTAATATACTATCGGCTCGGTCATTTGCCAGTACACTGGAAACTTGATATCGTGCAGCATTTTTATTTAGCTGGGCAGGAATTGCATCAAAAAGAAGTGAAAGCTTTCCTGTTGAGTCTATTTTCTTGAAATCATCCTCATAAAGATTTAAAATATCACGTTTTATGGTATCGACTTTTCGAAAATTATTTGTCTGGAGATATTCATTTACAGCCTGTGGCATTCCACCAACAAGCATATACAGTCTGAAGTCTCTCATTAATTTCCGATGTAATTTATCTCCGATTGGATGGCGGGAGTCAAAGAGTTTTCTTACTAAGGCGGTGGTTGTATGATCACCTAAAGCCCATAAGAATTCTTCGTAATCCATGGGATACATAGAGAGTTTTCTTTCTTCACTCGGAATAAGGATGTTCTGTATGTTCTTTTTTATGGAAATCAGTGAACCGGTTTCTATATAGTCATATCTGTGGTCTTTTACTAATGATTTAATTGCCTGTCTTGCAAGTGGACATAGTTGAACTTCATCAAAGATAATTAGAGAATTTCTTTCGTGAAGATCAACCTTGTATTGTAACTGAAGCTGTAAAAAAAGATAATCTAAATCGGAAATGTCTTCAAAAAGAGCTTTGATACTTTTGGATACAGTTGAAAAATCAATTAATATATAGCTTTGATATTCATTCTTAGCAAAAGATTCCACAACCGTTGATTTTCCAATTCGCCGCGCACCTTCGATTAACAATGCTGTATTTCCGTTGGATTCTTCTTTCCAGGATAGTAGTTTACTGTATATTTTTCGCTTAAACATAGATCCTCCAAACAAAATCGCGTTTTTTATTTTGATATATTACCACAAAATCGCACTTTTTATTCTATTATATTACCACAAAATCGCACTTTTTCAATCATTTATTTGGAAACAAAGTGTCTTCAGCTTGTGTTTGATATTGACAGTTTCTGTGCCTGCGATGGCAAAAGCAGAGACAATATCGGCAAATATAAATTGAAAAGTCCTGTGATTTAAACTATCATAAAAGATATATCGGTAGACATTTTTATAGATGGAGAAAAGAGAGTATTGTATGAAGGAAACAAAAGTTTATCCGCAGTCAGAAGCAGATCAGGATTTTGCAAAATTACTAAAGAATATACGGACAGAAGAAAAGGTATCATTAGACCAGTTAGCGATGGGATTAATGAGTGCCAGCCAGCTTGTGAAAATTGAAAACGGAGAGCGCCCCATTAATAAAAATATCAGAGACAGATTGTTAGAGCGGCTTGGTATAGCGAAAGAATTATACGAAAACCTGTTAGATTTATGCGATTTCGAAGAATGGGATTATAAGAAGAAGATTTTATCTGCGATTCAGAATAAAAAAATAGAGGATGCATATCGTTTGCTTAAAGAATATAAGGCACATTTAAGGGAAAATGATAGAATAAATCATCAGTTTATTTTGGCAATGTGGGGAGAAGTTTTGAAACAGGAAGGGGCTTCGAAAGAAAAAATTGCTGAATGTTATCGGAAAGCCGTAATACTTACAATACCGGATGCAGAAAAAGTGTGGAGCGAAAAAAGACCATTATCGGTATTGGAGATGAATCTGCTATTGGAAACAATTATATATGGAAACAACATGGATTATTTGCATAAATGCAGAGTGCTCATGGAGTATATAGACACAGGATATTATGATGAAATTATGAAAGCAAAAATATATCCTAAAATTGTTTATTATTATTTGAAAAAGCAGATTTTATTTAAAGAGTATTGGAATATGGAAACACAGACTGAAAATTTGAAGATATGTGAAAAAGCTATTGACAAATTAAGAGATGCCGGGCGGACATATTATCTAATCGAACTGCTGGAAATAGAAATACAAATATTAGAGACAATGCCAGAGGATGCAGTTGCAGAGTATTTAGAAAAAAATGGGACAGATAGGATAAATGCAAAAGAATTAATGTCTGTGATTAAAAAATTGTATGCAGAGTATGAAGTTCCGGCATATATGCAGGATTGCACCTACTTTTACCAACAGAAGTGGATCTTTAGTATGAAAGATGTGCTGCGAACCCGCAGGGAAATGTTCGGATTAACGCAGGAGCAGCTCTGTGAGGGAATATGTTCTGTAAAATCACTTCGCAGGGCGGAAAAAGGACAGACAGATATGCAGAGGGAAACACTCAAAAAATTATTAAACAGACTGGGACTGTCAGGACAAATGCAGTGGTCACGGCTTATCACAAGTGACCGTGAAGTCATAAGAATGGCAGAAGAACTGGCAGATTACATCAATGACCGGAAGTTTTCTGTGGCAAGTAAACAATTGGAAAGCCTGAAATCACGGATTGATCTGGATATTCCACAGAATAAACAATATTTTTTAGAGAAGCAGGCATTACTAGAGTTTGAACAGGGAAAAGTAACGAGAGAAGAATTTGTAAAAATGGAAAAAGAGGCTCTGGAATGTACGCTGGAAAATCTTTATAGGAAAGAGAACGTGTATCTGACAGAGAGGGAAATAATCTGTATTAGCAATAGCTGGAAAGGGATGGAGGGAAAAGAGAAAAAGGAATCTATTAATTTAATACTTAGACTTTATGACAATTATGCTTTAAATAATGGATTGTCACAGGCAATTTCAGTGTATGAAATTGTTACTGGAGCTGCTGTCAATGAACTTGGAAATAATGGGGAACATGTGAGGGCAGAAGAAATAGACAGAAAATCAATTAAGGCAAGCTTATCGTGTAGAAGGGTGTGGGATATTCATTATAAAATATATGATATATTATGGAATGAGAAAGAACTTATGAAAAAAAGCGGAAAAAGAGTCAGTAATAATCGAATGAATACAGAGTTGAAACGTTGTATTATTATGAGTCATTATGTAAAGCGTTATTTTTATGAAAATGTATACAAAGAGAAATTAAGCTAATGATCGTTTTCACCGCTGACAGGAATATCATTATAGGGAGCAATGAATCCTATATGGTGTATCGATGGAATGTTTACCTGGATAAAGCAAATAATTGTTAAAGTGATAAATAATTTTGAAATAAATTTTTTCATTTGTGATAACCTCCATACATCATATTTTCTATTGTGCCATAGTTAGTTTACATATTACAAGGGACAGAATTGTCCATAAATTTTTTTGACAATTCTGTCCCTTGATTGGAAAGCAATAATATATTAAAAATAGTTAAAAGTAATATTTTTACAGAGGAAATGTATTTTCTGAATGTTTCTGAGAAAAATGCTGCAACAAAAATATTTTAAAAGGAGATTAATTGACATGAAACAAGTAAGACGATCTGTAAAGCAAATTTTGTTTTCTTTAACTTTGGTAATGGTGTTTTTTATTAATATTCATCCAGTTATGGCACAAGAAATAAGTAATGAATCGAAAAATGCAATATGGAATGAGTTTGAAGAAAAAAGAGAAAATGGTCTTGAAGTCTATGAGTTATTAGATGATAATGGCAATTTCATGGGATACTACGAGCCATATTCTGAAACAAATCCAGAGCCAGTAAAAACAGCAAGATATACAGCAAATATTAATTGGGAAATTCCAGCAGGAAAATATTCATATGGAGAGAATCAGTATACTCTTTCATCAGGTTCTAAAATACAGGTGAGTATTTCACAGAGTCAGACAGGAACAAGTTATCTGACATTTCAGAATAGAACAAGTAATTCGTCATTGCGATTCACAAATACAAAAGTTACCAATGGATGGAAAGGAACAGTTGTTTTGGGCAATATAAGTTCAGCAGTATATTCTTTCGGAATAGAAAATGCTTCATCTGTTACAATTACATATACTGGTTCATACAGTTTATAGAGGAAAAAGTGATGAAGAAAAAATTAGTGGTAGTTATCTCTATAGGTATGATACTTATTTGTGGTTCTGTTTTTGCAATCACAGCTGTGGTAAATAGCAATTACGAAAAGGAAAGTGTTGAAAAATCTTCAAAGGTTATCAATAATAATGTTGAAGAAAATTTAGATTCTATATATTCTAAAAGCGATACGGAAGTGATTATTAATAATCTAGAATCAGAAAATCTTGGAGGAACTGGAACAATAAACAGAAGTAGTATTGAGGAAAATACGGAAACTTTCTATACACCTCAAAATTGATATTAAAATATTATTATAATTCAAGAAAATACATTTTCTTTGTAAAAATATTAACGGTCGATTTATGTAATAATGAAGTGGCAGAACAATGGAAAGATTTGGGGGAAAAGGGACATATCTATATGGATTCTGATGGATATTTGAAACTTTAGAAAGTAGATAATGATATAGAGGTGACAAGTCTGGATACTTATAGGGAACAATTAGATAATCGGAAATGGTTTTAATTGTGTTGCTGTATTTTTCAATATGTCTAGGTCAGTTTACTTCTTTATTTCATAATCTTGAGAGTATAAGATTTGAGATGTTGCAGAATCAATATGCAAATGAGGTAGAAATTATCGTATATAATCATCAGAAAGATATGGATTTTCAGATGATAGATGGATGAAATTGGATTATGACATCATATGGAAGCGTAAATTATCAAAAAAAAGAAGGAAGCATAATTATTTTCTTTTTTAACGGATTATGCAGATGCTTCAGGCTATGTTTATTATTCAGACAATGCAGTATTTGAATTTATGAAAGATTGTGTGTGGATTGAAATAACTGAAAGAAAATTGGTTGGTGGTACAGATGCATGAATAAACTTGAGCTAGAACAGAAAATTAAATTTTAAATAACATTTTCATGCAAGCACATGATAAAGTACATAAAGATTCAGATTAAATATTAGATAATTTGAATATTGTTAAAAAATATATATGATGATACACTGAAATCAGATGATATACGAGTAGGCAGGAACAATACGAGAGGCATATTTATGAAAATATTTCTTATCCTTCTGACTTTTGCTGTGAACATATTATTATCAGGGTATAATAACCAGCAAATATATGCAACAACTGTTGTAGAAAAGAACGACATAGAAGAACAAGAGAATATATTGTATTCATGGAACAGGATTACATCTGACTATCTGGGAGTCAGTGGAGGTGTAAATTTCTGGTGTGAAAATATAAATGGAGAGAATCACCTGAAACTTGAATATATTCCACAGGAGGATGAGTTTGCATATTGTAAGGTAGAATGTGAGAACGGACGAGTACAAAGTAATATCATTTCGAAATACAGTAAGGTAAATTATTATCTGAATGCAGACAATCAGATAGAAGATGAATATGCAGATAGAATTACGATTAATTATTACGACGAGGAAGGCACATTATTATCTTGGAGCGTAAAATATATATATTGGGATCCAATTCAAGAAACCTATTATTCGTCTGATATAGGAATTTAAAAAGAAAAGTGAAAACAAGTCAACGGTTATGCAGAAACAATTAATAGGAGGGAAAGAGTATGGGTACAAATAGCAAGTTAAACATATTGATCGTAACTCCATTTGCATTATGGATGTATATTATTTGCATTTCCAATATTATCATGCAAGAGTTGAGTGGAGCACCTTATGTAGCGGGAATCATTACTTATGTGAGTATGTTTATTATTTTTCTATGCTACTATTGGCTGCTTTTACAGAATATCAGAAAAATGGAGGACAGCACGAAGTATTTAAAATGGACACGTTTTTGCCGGATCGTTGGTATTGTTGCATTTATAGTCGCAGGGTGTATTGTTTTACTTGTATAGAAAGAAATTGGAATGGAATGAAGAGATAATGTTATGGTAAATAATAAAAATCTTTCTAAATATGGAGAATATCATGGAAAAAGAACCAACGCTTATTGAACAAAAATTTGAAGATGCAGTGAAAAATTTTCGTCAGGAAATGGAAAAAGGAAAAGGGAAATTTTCTTTTTGTGGGGAAATAGAGAGAAGTGTTAGTGGAAAACAGGTGTTGGTTCAGGTATATGAGAGGTATTTTCTTTATCCGAATATTTGTGCTACGGCGACCTTCTTTTTTGAAGAATTAGAGGATGAAAAGACCACAATAACATATATTCTTTCAAGTTATGGATTTGGTGTGATGGGGATTGATTTTGGAGTCAGCAGTTCCATGAAGCGGGAAATAGAGAAAAGAATCAATGCAATACGTTTTATGTAAACTATAGATAATTTTCACGCTTAAACGATCATTTTAACTTCCTGTAAAGCTGAATATTCATTTGATAGGAGAGCTTATGAAGAAAAAAATTTGTTTAGCCATTTTTATTGTTCTGTTTGTAGTCAGTATAGTGGTAAATGTGAAATTATTATTTTTTTCACCAACAGTTTCGTTAAAAAATATTCCATTTGAGGGAGTAATCACAGAAGCTGATAGTGGAAAAATAGTAGTAAAGGGTGATGGAACGAATGTTTGCGGACTTACAGAGAATTATCAAATTTATAATTCAGATCAGATAAAAATTGTTAATACTAATGATGAACTGATTCAGTTTACAGATTTGAAAAAAGGCACAAGAATTTCTATGAGATTATGGATAAAGGAAAAGACTTTATATAATGATATGGATAGGCTGGATATTGTTACATTGATTCAGTGCTGTGAATGAAAAGGAGATGCGAATGAAGAAAAACAAAAAAGTAATTGTTATGTTGTTAGTTGCAGTTTTGTGTATAGGATTTTCGGCTACATCAATTCAAGCGGCAACACCAAGAACAATTTTAACATTAGAAGTTTGGGGAAATACACCATCGAACAAGGTCAGTTTGATAGCTGCAATAACGGTTAATGATTCGGATCATAATAAAATAGTAGGAACAAAGGGAATAGTTTGAATCCGTCGACTTCATTTGTCATTTTAGATGAGATTGATGCAGGATTGGACGATGAAACAAAAGTGGTATTGCTGCATTTATAGTGGCTGGGTGTATTGTCTTACTGATGTAGAAAGAAATTAGGATGGAACGAAAATATAAAATATACGAAAAATGTATAAGCTTATTACTGCTATTGCTATTCCTCTTTGGCTTTACATATCTGAGATTTTTTATCTTGTTGCTTTTTGCAGGTGTTACAGTCATTGATTTGATAAGGCATAGAAAAAGATGGCTACTCGTAGATATTACGATAATCATCTTACTGTATTTTGCAATTGGACCAGGACGATTTCCTTTGCTCTTTCAGAGTCTTGAGCGTATGAGATTTATGATATTGCAGAATCAATATGAAAATGAGGCAGAAGTCATTTTAAATAATTATCCGGAAGATACGGATTATCAGATGATAGATGGCTGTAACTGGATGCTGACCTCACATGGAACGGTCAATTATCAAAGAAAAGAAGAAAGTGCAGTCATATTCTTTATGACAGACTATACAGAAGTGTCAGGATATGTTTATTATACGGATGAGACAGCCATGGAATATATGAAAGACTGTGTTAGGGTTGAAAAAATCAAAGATCACTGGCTTATGGTACAGATGTACGATTGAAAGAGGAGAGTAGTAATGTAAATCAGCAGATTTTGTGGCTGCACTCACAATGTAAAGCAGGACAGATTATATAGTCCATGCACAAGTCAGTCACAATGTAGAATAAAAGAAAATCGTACAAACAAATATTATTTTCTTTGTGAGCTATGGAGATAAGACTCTGAAAAATCTTGGTTGTTGCTTGGTCTTGCTCTCGGCTATGTTATCGGAAAAATCATTGCAGTATTACTTGGTATCGTTGTAACAAATGCAAATGCTTATGAATTTGTTGGACTGATTCCAGCAGGTACTGCAGCATTCGGCTTATTCTTGACATTGTTCCGATATAACAAAGAAAAAGAAGACGAACTTGGAGCCTAATATACAAAACGAGGACGCCAGAAACAAAATCTGGTGTCCTTCTGTTGTATATACACTCATATTTTGTTATTCTTATGATTATTAAACGAAAGGATTTATTCTTATGGAAAACGAAACAATTTATATGAAAACTAAAAAAGAAGGGCTCTGGGAAGAATGCCCTGCTGTTGCGTGTCTTGGCTATATGGCGATTGGATTGATTCTTTTCTTCGTTCTTTTCTTTAGTCCGTTTTGTTATGGAATTGCAACTGAAAACGCAATCGTTGTATTGTTAGAACCAATAGCAATGATTTTGGGTTTATTTTCGCTCGGTTACTTTAGTGTGTACAAAATCGTACAGACAAATAACGAAAAGAATATATCGAAGTCAATCGCATTTATAAATCGAGATAATCATTGGTATGCGATTAAATTGATGTATAATCCAGCCGCTGCCGGAACTCCCTTGTACATGCCTTCTGGTTCTATCGCTCAGGCAGCAACTATGCCGAATAATATCAAAGTCGCATCAAAAATACAGTCCATGGAAAATGAAATTAGGAAACAAAGACAGGATACATCTGTGTTTAGTGCCACGTTAACTGATGTTTTGGATGCAATTTATTTCGGTTCTGCGAAAGAGTTTAATGCATCGAAAGCAGATAAATGGATCGACATGAAAGTAAACAAATACGCTTTTCAGGAGATTTCAACTCAGAATGGACGAACCGTTGGCTATATCATCCTAAATAACGTTCGTGTTGTCAAGGTAACAAAGAAACGCATTACATTAGAGTTCGAAAACGAAAAGAACGAAACAAAACAAATGCAGTTCCATAACTGTTATGGCGGTTTAGTTGGTGCAATCAAAACAAAAAACACGATTACGCCACAATCGTAAACAAACAGAAAAACACCGGACAGATGTTTCTGCCTGGTGTTTTCGTTTCCTTGGTGACCTATGTTCTTTTTAAATCCGCTTCTTCAAAAATGCAATAAATTTCTCAAAATTCATCGGCGTGCCCTGAATTTTCTGCACTTCCAATCGATTTTTCTCATTGAATCCAACGAGAATATTGTGGTTAGCTTCCGCAAGGTAATCCATAATACCGTCAATATCAGATTTGATATTTTTCGGGCACTGGATATACAGATGCTTGTTGGCGCTGATATGCAGCGTATAGGAAATGCTGAAATGATACCAGAAAAACTTATGGAGAGTGGAGTACTTATAAATCCATATAATCTGGTCAATCGGGATAATCGCATTTCCATAAATAGAGGTTTCAATAAAATAATGTTCTGTGATAAACATATCCTCGGTTGCTAACTGAGGAAGTGTTGCAAGTTCTTCTTCCGCCTGCTCTAGCAGTTTCTTCGGATTGCCAAACAGGGCGAGATCCTGACAGCACGGCGAGAGTACCGGAAAGAAAATAAACAGAATATAAAGCCCAAGACAAAGAATCGCATAAATACTTGTACCAAATATGACTGTAAAAAGAATCGTATTTATGGTACGATTGTAATCCGGTTCACTGATATAATATCCGGATACCCTACTATGAATACCGCTTTCTGTCCAGCTTAAATCTTCCGCCATATTTTTTAATAGTGCATGGAAAGATTCAGAGGACTTTTTGATTTTTCCGGTAAATTTTACTTCATCAATGGAAGGAAGCCCTTCTTCACAGGTAGAAGGAGAAAGCAGGACAATGATACATTCTCCGTTCCGGATTGTGTAATAATAATAACCGGAAGTCCCGGCAAAGTTGCTTCTGGTGTATCCGGTGAATTTTAAATCTGTCAGTGTGGTATGCATGTTGGCAGCGTCATTCCGGTAGGCGGATTCCAGTGGGACATCATCCGTCAGATGCACCGGAAATAAAAGATCCGTCAGTGAAAATACATGCCATAGGACGATCACAATGATCAGATATACAATTGGTGAAAAAAGTCGCCGTTTATATAATGCTTTTATGTTTTTTGTGATATAATGGTCGTAATTCTCGGGCATAAAAAACCTCACTTTAAAATACTACTTGTAGTATAAGGGTTTGTGAAAAAATAATCAAGGAGAGAAAAAATTGGAAGCATACAGCAGTTTTGCACAGGTATATGATCTTTTCATGGATAATGTACCTTATGAGGAATGGAGCAGTTATCTGACCGGTCTGCTGCAGGAGTACAATGTGACAGAAGGAACCGTGGTGGAGCTTGGCTGCGGAACAGGAAAGATGACGAGACTTTTAGCAGATGCAGGCTATGACATGGTGGGAGTGGATAACTCCGCTGAGATGTTGGAGATTGCAGGGGAGCGTCAGGAGGAAGAAGAACGGAATGATATTTTATATCTTCTTCAGGATATGCGTGAACTGGAATTATTCGGAAATATCCGGGCAATCGTGAGCGTCTGTGATTCCATGAACTATATTTTAGAACCGGAAGATCTGAAAAAAGTATTTGAACTTGTGAAAAAATATCTGGCAGAGGACGGAGTCTTTATTTTTGATCTGAACACTGTGCACAAATACAGGGATCTTATGGGCGAGTGCACGATCAGTGAAAACCGTGAGGAAAGCAGTTTCATCTGGGATAATTATTTTTACGAGGATGAGATGGTCAATGAGTATGACCTGACACTTTTTATCCGGGAGAAAAATGATCTCTACCGGAAATACGAGGAGCTTCATTATCAGAAAGCCTATGAACTAGAGCAGGTGAAAACGCTGCTTTTGCAGGCAGGCATGGAGTTTGTGGCAGCGTATGACGCATTTACCCATGATCCGGTGACGGCAGAGAGTGAACGCATGTATATCATTGCAAGACCGAAGGTGATTTAAGGAATATGATATAACAGAAAATATAGAATAACATAGGTAATTGCGAAACCCATAAAAACCTAAATTGAATTGTGAAAAATTGACAAAAGACATGAAAGACACTGGGGAGCCGCCGGTACTTAGAAGGCTGGTACAACGGAAAGTTGTGCCTGGCTTCTTAGTACCGCTGCGAGCGACACGTAGCGAGAGCGTGTCTTGAATGTTTTTGTTAATTTTGAACAATTGAAAGAAGATTATGAGGGGTTTCGCAATTGCCTAATATAAAATAACAGGAAAAGAGGAAAAACATGAACGATTATATTGTAAGAGCAACCGCAGCCGATCATTCGATCCGCGCATTTGCAATCACTTCAAAAAACATTGTGGAGGAAGCGAGAAAAGATCACAACACAAGTCCTGTGATCACAGCAGCGTTGGGAAGATTATTATCCGGTGCTGCCATGATGGGAACCATGATGAAGGGTGAGAAAGACCTTTTGACCGTACAGATCCAGTGTCAGGGACCAGCACAGGGACTTACGGTAACAGCGGATTCTGCAGGACATGTAAAAGGATTCCCAAGAGTGGCAGATGTAGAACTGCCTTCAAATGCCATGGGTAAGCTTGATGTAGGAGGCGCACTTGGACTTGGTGTTATGAGTGTGATCAAGGACATGGGATTAAAAGAGCCATATGTGGGACAGATCGCACTTCAGACCGGAGAGATCGCAGAGGATCTGACTTATTACTTTGCAACTTCCGAACAGATTCCGTCTGCCGTCGGCTTAGGTGTTTTGGTGGATGTAGATGGTTCTGTCAAACAGGCAGGAGGATTTATCATCCAGCTCATGCCATTCACACCGGATGAGGTCGTGGATGCATTGGAAAAGAAAATCAGCGAGATCAAATCTGTGACAGAGATGTTAGAAGAAGGAAATACGCCGGAGCAGATTTTAGAGATCATCTTAGGTGAGTTTGGTCTGGAAATTACAGATACGCTTCCGGCAGAGTTTCACTGTGACTGCTCCAAAGAGCGCGTTTCACGTGCAATCGCGACATTAAGCAAAAAAGATTTAGACGATATTATCAGTGATGGCGAAGCCATTGAAGTAAAATGCCAGTTCTGTAATAAGGCATATCATTTTGACATTGACGAGCTGAAGGAGATGAGAAAGTAGTGAGACAGGGATTTGTCAAGGTGGCAGCAGTCACCCCGAAAATTGTAGTAGCGGATACCAAAGAAAATACAGCGTTGATCTGTGCGGAAATCAAAAAAGCGGAGAAGGGGGGCGCTAAGATCATTGTGCTTCCGGAACTCTGCATCACCGGTTATACGTGCAGTGACCTCTTTTTGCAGGAGAAAATGCTGCGTGAGGCGAGACAGTCACTTCTTGAGATCGCCGCATTTACATTTGCGCTGGACTGCATCGTGTTTGTGGGACTTCCGATAGAGTACAATGGCAAGCTTTATAATGTGGCTGCCGCTGTGAGCAATGGCAAAGTGCTCGGTCTGGTTTCGAAAACATATCTGCCAAACTATAATGAATTTTACGAGGCAAGACATTTCACAAGAGGAATGGACGAGCTCGTGCAGGTAAGGCTTGGAGAAGAAGTAACGGTTCCTATGGGTAAAAAACTGTTATTTACCTGTCAGACAATGCCGGAGTTAAAGATTGGTGTGGAACTTTGCGAAGATCTCTGGACGCCGGAACCGCCAAGCATCCGTCATGCTTTAAATGGTGCGAATGTCATTGTCAATCTGTCAGCATCTGATGAGACAACCGGAAAAGATATGTACCGGGAGGAGTTAGTGGGCGGTCAGTCCGCAAGACTTCTCTGCGGCTATATTTATGCGAGTGCCGGAGACGGTGAGTCCACGCAGGATGTGGTTTATTCCGCGCATAATATCATTGCGGAAAACGGAAGAATTTTAAAGAAAGCAAAACGTTTTGCAAATGAAGCCATTTATTCGGAAATTGATGTTTTGCGCCTGAATGCGGAGCGTCGCAGAATGACGACATTTGAGACAAGGGCAGACGGTTACAGCGAAATTCCGTTTGCACTGAAAATAGAAGAAACAGAGCTGACTAGATACATCGATCCGATGCCGTTCGTTCCGGGAAGCAAGACAGACAGAGAGCGCCGCTGTGATGAGATTTTATCCATTCAGGCGATGGGATTGAAAAAACGTCTGGAGCATACGCATTGCAAATCTGCTGTGATCGGTATCTCCGGTGGTCTGGATTCCACGCTGGCATTGCTTGTGACTGTACGAGCATTTGATCTGCTTGGCATGGATCATCAGAATATCAAGGCAGTGACAATGCCTGGTTTTGGAACAACGGACCGCACTTATGACAATGCGGTGAGCCTGATCAAATGCCTCAATGCAGATTTTATGGAAGTAAGTATCAAGGATGCGGTCAATATCCATTTCCGTGATATCGGACAGGACCCGAAGGTGCATGATGTGACTTATGAGAACGGACAGGCACGTGAGAGAACGCAGATTCTTATGGATATTGCCAATAAGACTGGCGGCATGGTCATTGGTACCGGGGATCTGTCGGAACTGGCGCTTGGCTGGGCGACTTACAACGGAGATCATATGTCGATGTATGCGGTGAATGCATCGGTGCCAAAGACCTTAGTGCGTCATCTGGTTCGTTACTATGCGGATACCTGTGGCGATGAAAAGCTGGAGGCGGTTCTGTTAGATGTTTTGGATACACCGGTTTCACCGGAACTTCTGCCGCCGGAGGACGGAAAGATTTCCCAGAAAACCGAGGATCTGGTCGGACCTTATGAGCTGCATGATTTTTATCTGTATCATATGCTCCGTCTTGGCTATGCTCCGGCAAAAATCTATCGTCTGGCAAAGATTGCGTTTGCCGGAACCTATGATGATGAGACGATTTTGAAATGGTTAAAAACATTTTACCGCAGATTTTTTGCACAGCAGTTCAAACGTTCCTGCCTGCCGGACGGACCGAAGGTTGGTAGTGTTGCTGTTTCTCCGCGTGGAGATCTGCGTATGCCGTCGGATGCGTCCGCAAGGATCTGGATGGAAGAACTGGAAAATTTAAAGTAATAAGGAGCGGAAGGTATGCAATACCGCAAAGACAAATACGGAAATGACATTTCGGCGCTTGGCTATGGCTGTATGCGTTTTACGAAAAAAGGAAACAGTGCGGATATCGAGAAAGCAGAAAAAGAAGTGATGGCTGCCATTGAAGCAGGCGTGAATTATTTTGATACGGCTTATGTGTATGCAGGAAATGAAGTGGCAGTGGGAGAAATCCTGCACAGAAATCATTGCAGGGAAAAAATTAATCTTGCGACGAAGCTGCCGCATTATCTGATCAAATCCATTGACGGAGTGGAAAAGATGTTTCAGGAGGAGCTGCGCCGGCTGCAGACGGATTATATCGATTATTATCTGATGCATATGCTGACTGACATTCCAACCTGGGAAAAATTGAAAAAACTCGGCATGGAGGACTGGATCAGCGAGAAAAAAGCATCCGGTCAGATCCGGCAGATCGGATTTTCCTACCATGGAAATTCCGCAATGTTCTGTCAGCTGATTGATGCTTATGACTGGGATTTCTGTCAGATCCAGTACAATTACATGGATGAACATTCACAGGCTGGTGTGGAAGGACTGCGCTATGCGAATAAGAAGGGACTTCCGGTCATCATTATGGAACCGTTACGAGGCGGTCGTCTGGTGAATCTGCTCCCAGAGTCGGCAAAAGAATTATTCCGTAAGGACGTACAACATCGTACCCCGGCAGAACTGGCACTGAAATGGCTGTATAACCAGCCGGAAGTCACCTGTGTGCTCTCCGGCATGAATTCCATGGAGATGGTAGAGCAGAATGTAAAAACAGCGAGCGAGTCACTGGTGGGATGTCTCACAGAATCGGATCAGGAGTTGATTGAACAGGTAAAAGCTGAGATTAAGAAAAAGGTGAAGGTCGGCTGCACCGGATGTGGTTATTGTATGCCATGTCCGCGTGGAGTGGATATTCCGGGAACTTTCCGCTGCTATAATGCAATGTATTCCGAAGGGAAAAAATCCGGACGGAGGGATTATCTGCAATGCACTGCTTTCCGAAAGGATACAAGCAGTGCTTCCCAGTGCATTTCCTGTGGAAAATGCGAAACACGCTGCCCGCAGCACATTGAGAACCGCAAGGAACTGAAAAATGCAGCGGCAGAACTTGAGGACGTGAAGTACAAAGTCATGAAAACCGGAATCCAGTTATTGAAGCTGTGGTAATAATATAGGAAACTTGGTTTCTGAATCGGTGGTAATTATATAGGAAAACGAAAAGGTCATAGTTCTTATCCTGAATACAGGAAGGAACTATGACCTTTTAACTTTGCAGTAATTCTTAAATCCGTCTTGGTTTGCGCACCGGTTTTTCAGCGGTGACAGCAGCCCAGTTTGTTGTATAAACAACAGAATACATAAACACTGCGAGTACCATTCCGGTCACAACGTCGAAAACAGAGTGCTGTTTTAAAAACATTGTGGATAAAATAATAAGTACCATTAAAACTGCGGAACCATAGCGGACAGCTTTATTCTTTTTGAAATTATCACTGTGCCATACCGCAATATTGACAGCAATGGAGTTGAACACATGAACACTCGGAAACAGATTCGTCGGGGTATCCGTTGCGTACAGCCATTTAACTAACTGGATAAAAATATTGTTATGCTCAAAGTAAGCCGGTCTTAAATAATGACCATTTGGATAGATCGTTGAAATAACAAGGAAAACGGTCATTCCGGTAAAAAGCATGGCACAGAGTTTGAAATATTCATCTTTATTTTTGAAATAAAAATATCCAACAGCCCATGCAACATATCCAAACCATAAAAGGTAAGGAACAATAAAATATTCACAGAATGGGATCAGATCATCTAATGCAGTATGTATCACATGAAAATGTGTTGTGACAGTCCGCTCTAAATGATGAAACCACGGAAAATAAATGCAAAAATAAAGAAGCAGAAATGCATGTTTGTTTTTTTCTATAAAAGCATTGAGTCTGCTTTTCATATCGGTCTTCAAAATATCACCTTCCTAACAGGTTTTTAAGTCAAAATATTTTCTTTTCCCTACACTGTGGGATTATAGCATAGGCAATTTTAGGAAACAATTCCCTTTCCTCTTTTTTAAGAAAGATTATTGAATATTTAAAGATTTCTTAAGGTAAAAGGAAGGTTTTTGTGCAACCCTACAAACAAATGCAGGAGGAAATTTTTACCTGCATTGTTACGAATTGAAACAAATTCATTACGCAAATATTACGATTGTCGCAATTTGTTGACAAAGCCTTTTTTCTACCTATAATAGAGTATGGTTTTGCTAAAAATAGGGCGTATATCGCTACGTCTTTTTGAATAAGCTACAAAAGAGTGAGAGGAAGAATTATGAAAAAAGAAAAAAAGAAAATTTTCGTGATTGTCGGTGCAGTCGTGGCATGTCTCGCGGTTGTTTATGTTGGGTTTGGAATCTTTTTTCAGAGTCATTTCTGCTTTGGAACAACCATTGACGGAATTAAAGCCGGTGGCAAATCAGTAGAAAAAGTTGAGCAGCTCATCACAGAGGAAATCGACAGCTATGTGCTGAATCTGGCAGAGCGTGAGGACGGCAGCGAGAGCATTTCCGGAGAATCCATTCAGATCGCACCGGTATTCAACGGTGAAGTGGAAGAACTTTTGAATGGACAGAATGGGTTCGCATGGGTGGTGACACTGTTTAAACATGACAATCTTGAACTTGCAAAAGTGGTAACATTTGACGAGGACGCTTTGGATAGTCAGATTGATCAGTTAAACTGCATACAGGCATCCGAACAGCGTGAGCCGGTGGATGCAGCTGTTTCCGCATACACAGCGGACGGATATTCCTTAGTTCCGGCAGATTATGGTACAACGATCGATAAGAACAAATTCAAAAAAGCAGTGGAGGATTCCATTTTAGTTCTCGCAGATGAGCTTGATCTTGACGAGGCTGACTGTTATGTGAAACCTGAAATCGAAGACGACAATGAAAAGCTGCTGGCAGTGATTGACGAGATGAACAGTTATGTTGGAACAACGATTACATATGATTTTGATGTCGCAAAAGAAGTGTTAGACGGAGAGCGCATTTCTGAGTGGCTTTCTGTGGATGATGATTTAAAACTTGTGGTGGATGAGGAAGGAGTCCTTTCCTTTGTAAAAGAGCTTGCAAGTGAATACAACACCTGCTACAAGCCAAAAGAACTGAAAACTTCCTATGGTTCAACGGTCACAATTTCCAATGGACCTTACGGATGGAAAATCAACAATTCCGAGGAAGTGGCACAGATTTTAGATGATCTGAAAGCCGGAAAAAAAGTGGAACGTGAACCGGTTTATGCGCAGACTGCAAACAGTCATGGCGAAAATGATTATGGTAATTCCTATGTGGAGATTAACCTTACTGCACAGCATTTGTTCCTTTATAAAGATGGTGTGCTTGTGACAGAGTCCGATTTTGTATCCGGAAATGTCGCAAAAGGGCACGCAACACCAGGCGGAGCATTTATGCTTACCTATAAAACATTGAATGCTGTTTTACGTGGACCGGACTATGAAACACCTGTTACATATTGGATGCCATTTAACGGAGATATCGGAATGCATGACCTGACTTCCAGAAAAGCTTTTGGAGGAGATATTTATAAGACCAGAGGTTCCCACGGATGCATCAATCTTCCATATTCGGCAGCCAAGAAAATCTATGAGACGATCGACAAAGGATACTGCGTCCTTGTTTATAACCTTCCGGGAACAGAAAGTGATACCGTAAAACAGAAAGAGGCAGCTGCGGTTGTAAATACGATCAACAGTATCGGAACTGTTACATTAGAAAGTGAACCTGTCATCGTGGCAGCAAGAACCGCATATGACGCGTTATCAGATACTGCTAAGAGTTACGTCACAAACTATCAGACACTTGTGGATGATGAGGCGGCACTGGCAGCTTTAAAGAGTGGCGCTGCAGCGGCTGCACAGCAGCCTGCGGCAGACCAAACAGCCCCTGCAGATGGCTCAACAGTTGCTCCTGCGGATCCAGCAGCGCAGACAACGGATGGAACTGTGGCACAGTAAGCGGAGTTTGGATCATTTTGGCATATGCCGATTGTGATGTTATAGGATATCTATAAATTTTAAAATGAAATTTTCAAAAAAAAGAGAAGCAAAAATCAGAGGAAAAATGATTTTTGCTTCTCTTTTTTGTAACAGAACAAATGTTCTTGATGTTGTGGTACATTTATATTATAATAAGAAAATACATTTGGAGGTCACAAAATGAAGAACACAAGTTATAAAAATAAACAATTCGTACTTTTAGGAATGACTTTTTTAAGCGTGGCTGGTATTGCCGGATGTTCCAAGGTGGAACTCGCGCAGAGCACAGTGACACTGGAGCTTGGCGATGAGCTGTCGGAAAATGTTGCAGATTATCTGCAGAATCCGGATGAGAAAATCTTAAAGGGTGCAAGCCTTGATCTGTCCGCGGTAGATGAAACAAAAGTTGGTTCGTACAATGCTGCCGTTGCATATGATGGGAAAAATTATCCATTTACGGTAGAAGTGAAGGATACGACTTCACCGCAATGCGAAGCAAAAGATTATATCTACATGCAGCCGGGAACTCTGACCATGGATGATCTGGTAACGGAGATCAAAGATGCATCGGAAACTTCCAGCGGAATTGTATCTTGTGAGCAGAAGGAGGATCTTGTAGTCTGTGATTATGATGATATGCTGCAGGAAAAAGCGGCGGTAGATAATGCAGAGCCGTATGATGGAGCAGATTATCAAGAAAGTGTTCAGTTGGATGATGAAGGCTGCTATGAAGTGACAGCACAGGTAAAAGATAGTGAAGGCAATTTTACAGATATAACATTAAACGTTTACGTGGATGGCACAGCTCCGGAGCTGGCACAGAATGTGATCGATCTGGATGTGGATGCATCCGGGATCAGTATTGACGACATCAACACGGATGATGTGGAAAAGATTGCAGACATGCTGCATGAACTTCCGGATTTTTCAAATGCGGAGTGGGCGGCAGCCAGTGATGCATTTTGCGGAGACAATGCAATCAGCTACGAATTTGAGCAGAAATCTTTTAATCTGCAGAAAGAGAACCCTGTAGAAGTATTAAATGTACACTGCACAGTGCAGGATCAGGCTGGAAACGAAAACAAGGCAGATTATGAAGTGACGGTAACATATACAGGTTTGGATGCAGCCGCTCTGATCGAAAAGACGGGTCTGATTTTACAGACAAGTGATGATACTGCCAATGAAAAAAAAACCAGAAGTAGTGATAATAAACCTGGAACAACAAATACTCAAAAAATTTCAAAGGCTGGTAAAAATCAGGATGTAGATGATTTTGGAATGACAGATGATGAATGGGTAGCTATGTTTGAAGCAATGACACCAGATGAAAGAGATGCTTACTTAAATTCTGTAGCTTATGGAAGTGCTACAGACAATAATGTTCAAGTATCTGGTTATTATGATAGCAATATGGCACAAGAAGTATTTAATTTGACAAATCAAGAAAGAGCAAATAATGGTTTGCCAGCATATTCATGGGATAGTAATATGGCTTCATATTCAGATAGACGCGCAAAGGAGATAGTTACAGATTATAGCCATAATTCTGCAGGTGGAAACTGGAGTGTAGGAGAAAATATTGCAGAAGGTGAGACAAGTGCAAGTGAAGTAGTTAATGACTGGATGAATTCCGCAGGACATAAAGCAAATATTTTGTCGGATGTATCTACAAAAATATCAGTATCTTGTTATGTTGAAAAATTTACATATGCAGATGGATCTACACAGTATTTGTATCATTGGGTACAGAATTTTACACATTAAAAGCATTCCTTTAAAAATTTAATAAATTGCACTGATTTTATTGGTTTGGTATAATGAATGAGGTGCTACGAGAAAACGGTAGGCGGTTAGCCCTCAACAGAGGGACTGAACCCTCTGATTACATAGAGATCTTCGAAAGAAGAAATTCATTAACGGAGGGGATGCTGGTGATAACACTTACGGAACTGATTCAGTTCACAAGTTTATTGATAAGCGTTGCCGGATTATTTTACCTTATTGGGAAAGATAACCATGGCAGAAAAAAATAACCGCCCCAGGCCAAGGTTGCGGTTATTTTTATAATGCGTAAACCGGGCTAACCGTCTATCGGTAGCACCTTTTTATTGATAGATTATACCATAGATATAACAAAAAGTAAATAAAATCATTAACAGTCCGGTTATTCGCATTTTTTAGTGCGATGCCGGATTCTTTTTTATGTTCAAAATAAGAAAATGAGCATTTTTGCACTTTAATTGGTTAAATTCCACAAAAATTTGGACGAGATTTCGGGATTTATTACGTATAGAATAATAAGATATTTTAGAATACAATAGAAATGCGAAAAAAAACGAAAACATGTGAAGAGGGGGATTATGATATAATCACATGCAAGTAGGGGAGAAAAAGGAGAAGGAAGAATGAGAAAGTTAACGAAAAGCTTTCAAAAGAGACAAAGCATTGCAAGCAGAGTACTATGTTTTCTGTTAGTGCTTGCAATGGTAGTAACTATGGTTCCGGCACTTGGTGGCGGAAGCAGCACAGTACAGGCGGCAGAGAATCCAGTCGTGAGGTTGTACTTTGAAAAACCGGATGATTGGAATATCCCGGCATTTAACTATTGGAATGAATCTGACGTTGAAGTAGACAATGGGGATGCAGGAAAGGTGGAAGTCTGGACGAATCAATCAAGACCTGCTATGTTGAAAGATGAATCAACAGGTTATTATTATATTGATATCCGGACGAACAGCATCAGTGGATTTCAGATTGTAAACGGTGGAACTGGTGTAGGAAACCCGGCAGAAAAGAAATTTGAAAACTGTGCCATTATTGATGCGATTAATTCGGCAACATCAGATACATCATTTTATCTTTTAAAAAATGATAATGGAATGTCATGGTACTTAGACAAAGATAAAAATCAGGTGTTACCAGAGAAAGAAAAAGCAGCTGCACATAAAGTTATAATTTATTTTGAAAAACCAGAAGATTGGACAACGCCTGTTATCAATCTGTGGGGCGGCGATTTTGTATTGGACAATCATGGAGCTGGGGATGCGCCTATTGCTGCGTGGGGAAATCAGGACAAACCAAAACTGGCTGTTTCAGAAGCTGAAAATATTTATACTGTTACATTAACCGGAACAACAATATCAGGTTTTCAGTTGGTAGATGCTGACACAGGAGCAGAGAAAAAGTTTGATGGTCAGAGCGAAGAAGTGAAAGCTATCAACGCCATAACAACAGACACCTCGATCTATTACTTAAGTGACGGCAATGGTGGTATGAAATGGTATAAAGATGCCAATAAATCCGAAACTCTGATCGAATACAAAGAGGCAGGTTATGTAAGTCCGGAGGTAAATGGACGAAATGTAACATTCCGTGTTCCAGCAGCCAAAGTCGGAAATGCAGAGGCAGTTACGGTTCCGGGAGGAATGAACGGCTGGAAAGTGGATTCTTCCGACTATGAACTGAAAAAAGATGAAGCAACAGGTATGTGGGTTGGAACCTTTGCCATTGCGCCAGGAAAATACGAATATAAATTTGCAATTAATAAATCCTGGGATGTTTCATTTGCAGATCCGGCAAATAATAAAGTAAGCGGAACAAACAGTGTGTTGATCGTTCCGGGTTTGGCTGACGGAAAAGCAGATGCCATGAAGGGAATTGAGACAGCACTTCCAGAAAAACTGACATTGTGGTCTGAAGACGGAACAAGCAGTGAAGCTCCGGTTACTTACAGTTTAAAAACTGCAAATAAAGATATTACATTAAATGGAAATAGCATTATAATCGGAAAATCTTATACAGGACAGACCGTAGAACTGACTGCAAAAGCAGAGAACGGACAGACCTCTGACTTTGTGGTCAATGTGACAGAAAAATTATATACATATACCATTTATTATTATGATTTTGATAAGACACATATGTCAGAAAATGCATCTGACTTATGGATCTGGGAGAAAAATGGTGTTGGAGCGACAGAGGGAACACCTTTTACCGCAACCGAGACACTTTCTGATGGGAATGAGTGGCTGCGCGCAGAAATAAAACTCCCATATACAGACCTTCAGATCATCCCAAGATCAAAAGACGAGTGGAAATGGGAGAAGGACACGATTTCTTATAGCAACAGCGCAGGAATAGAAAATGTAACACTTTATATTGTATCTAATAGTAAGCAGGCATACACAGAGATTCCAGAGCTGATAGCACCGAGATCCCGCTATGTCATGATCGAGTACGACAGACCGGCGAAGGATTATGAGGGCTGGAACATTTTTACATGGAACAGTGGATTCGGCTCTGATGTATCTGTAGCATTTGCAGACATCAATGGAAAAATGGTTGCCAAAATTCCGGTAAAAGATTCGCAGGCAGATTTGATGTTATCTTTCTGTATGAGACAAAGTACTGCTGACAATGAGTGGGCAAACAAAGACGGCGGAGATCATTATGTGACGATCCCGGCAGACCAGTCAGTGGTAAAAGCAGTGTTCACACAGGGAGAAGGAATCACAAGAGTATTGCCATACAACGCAGGTTACGAGATGGATGGAGCTAATGATACGATCCATTTTTATTACAGGAACGATACACTGGCAGCAGAAAATAACCTTGCTTCTTTAGACGGCAAAGTCAGTGTTGTTGTCAACGGACAGACCTGCCCGATGACTTATGATGCAGCAAATGACCGCTTTGGATACGATTTCACTGGTGTTTCCACGGGTGATTACTATTACTACTATGTGGTAAATGGAAAAGAGGAATTAGATGCATTTAATGATGTAACTGCAAACGACAGCAATGGAAAAGAATGCAGCGTATGCCACTTCAAAAAAGCAAATGTGAGCGTAGAGACTTCTTTATCACAGTATGCAATGGATTACAATGACAACAATGTGTTATCTGTAAAATTGACTGCAAAAGACGGAGAAGGTCTTGAAACATCTGAAATTGCTGCAATCACAGCCGATCTGAGTGAGATGGGACTGGGAAAAGAGTTTGCAATTGATCCGGAACTTATGGAAGGAACAATCTCCTGCCTGAATACAGTTGCAGCAGGCGTGAAAAATATTCCGGTCACAGTGAAAGATATTTATGGAAATGTATACACAACAGCGACAAATGTTACCGTCACAGAGCGCAAAAAAAGTGCCGGAGATTTTGACTGGGATGAGGCAGTGATTTATTTTGCAGTGACAGACCGTTTCTTTGACGGAGATGCAAGCAACAATGATGCATACGGAGTTGGAGATTATAACACAGGCGAAAAAGGCGGTTCCAGCTATCACGGTGGAGATTTTGCCGGATTAAACCAGAAACTGGATTATTTAAAAGATCTGGGTGTGAACACAATCTGGATCACTCCGATCGTAGAAAATATCACTGAGGATCAGCATGATAATGAGACAGATACCGCTACCTATGGCTATCATGGTTACTGGGCAAGTGATTTCACAAAGTTAAACAAACATCTTGGAAACGAGCAGCAGTTCAAAGCATTACTGGATGCCGCTCACAGCAAGGGAATGAAAATCATGGTGGACGTTGTATTAAACCATGCAGGATATGGAACAGAAGACTATTTCAACAACATTTTAATGGATGCAGACGGTAAACCGGTTTCCATGATCCGTGACTCCAGCAACACGATCAGCGGTGATGATAAATATGATTCATTGTCAGATCTGCCTGATTTTGTGACAGAAAACAAAGCAGTGACAGACCAGCTTGTTGCATGGCAGACCGAGTGGATGTCAAAATACAGCATTGACTATTATCGTGTGGATACTGTAAAACATGTAGAGACAACGACATGGGAAGCTTTCAAAAACTCGCTGACAAAAGTAAATCCTGATTTTAAAATGATCGGAGAGTATTCCGGAGCAGGATATGCCAATAATGCAGGAGAACTTGGAACCGGAAGCATGGATGCACTTCTTGATTTTGATTTCAATGACTTTGCACAGAAATTCGTAACCGGAGATATTTCTGGCGTGGAAAGTTCTTTACAGAAACGAAATGGTGCGATCAATAACACTGCTACAATGGGAAGCTTTTTGAGCAGTCATGATGAGGACAGCCTTCAGTATAAGCTTGTAAATGAGAGTAAGCTCAGCGACGAGGAAGCTTATAATCTGATGAAAGTGGCAGCAACACTTCAGATTACCGCAAAAGGCCAGCCGGTGCTCTATTATGGAGAGGAGATTGGACAGGGCGGGGCAAACAACTGGCCGCTTCAGACGAACCGCCGCGATTTTGACTGGACAGAATTAGAAAAACAGAAAACAGACAGCAACAGTATTTACAATCATTACAAGACAATGCTTGCAATCCGTAATGCGTACACAGATGTATTTGCAAGAGGAAACAGAAGCACAGTGACAGCTTCTGACGCAGAAGGTTACGAAGTGATCAGCAGAAGCTATGGAGCAGATACTTTGTATGTTGGAATGAATGTAAAAGAGGCAGCAAAAGAGGTTGTAATCCCGGTAACTGCAAAAGCAGGAACGATTCTTACAAACCTTTATGACGGAAAAACTTATACAGTATCCGCGGATCAGAAAGTTTCAATCACCATTCCGGCATCAAAAGACGGTGGTACAATTGTTCTGACAGAACAGACAAAAGAGCAGCCAAAACCGGCTCCGGATGAAAAACAGGATGATAAGAAGACAGATACAGCAGAGAGCAATGGAAATGCACAGTCTTCCGGAAACAATGCAAACCAGAGCGCTTCTGCAAATAAGACAGCTCCAAAACAGGAAGAACAGGCTGTTGCAGAGGTGACAGTGCAGGAAGAAAGCTTTGCAAATGTAGTTGAGGCAGTAAACAAGGCAAAGGCAGGAAGTACTATCCGTGTCAACCTGAAAAAGACAACAAAGATTCCGGCAAATGTATTTGAGAATATCAAAGGAAAAGATGTGACAGTTATCTTCAAAGTGAGTGATCAGGCCAGCTGGATCATCAATGGAAAAGATATCACAGGTAATGTGACAGCGCCAATTGATCTTGGTCTGGTTGTGGGAACAAGTGATATTCCAAAACAGAAAGTGACAGCGCTGGCAGACGGAAATGAAACCATCCAGCTCTCCTTAAATTATGACGGAGTATTTGGCTTTGAGGGAATATTGAGACTTTCCGTTGGCAAGGAATACAGTGGAAAAATAGCAAATCTTTATTACTATAATGAGACAACCGGTAAGTTTGAGTATTATCAGGCAGCACAGGTAAAAGAGGACGGAACCGTAGACTTTGCGTTTTCACATGCTTCTGATTATGTGATCGTTTTCAGTGATACAGATATGAGCCAGACAACCGGAAGCGTGATCGCAAGTCCGAAGACATCAGACGAGACACCGATTGCACTGGCAGTGATCCTGTTATTGTTTGGATGCGCTCTTATGGGAACTGCATACGGAAAAAAGAAAAGGTTATAATGAATTAACAAATATTTCGCAAAAAAATGCCGCATGGGAAAGTGATTTTCTCATGCGGTATTTTTTCGAATGCTATTACTCGTTTTCTTCGATTATAAGTACACCCCACGGATCAAGTGTAAGTGCAGTATTTTTGGAAATTGTGTTGCCAGACAACAGTTCTGTACTGGACATATCGGCACAGACAGCGGGCAACCCGTATTGTAACTGTAATTGCCAAGGTCTTTTAATGGGAAAAGACGAAGTCCGGTCAGGGAATTGTTATCAAGCAGGATTGCAACACGGTTTTTCTTTTGCAGATTTTTTAAGTGAGCACCGATCCGTTTCCAGTCGGCACCGATCGTGCTGGCTTCAAGGTAGGTTTCATTTTCCGAAAAATCGTGGGATAATACGCCCTTCCAGTAACTTTCAATGGCATTGTGGATCGAGTGCCAGTGCCAGTACATGACACTGTTGGAGCCGTTTGCAATGTGGCTGTATGCCTGAAGTCTAAGCTGTCCCGGATAAGGGAGCCATGCTAAAAATCTGGTCACGAGAAGACGCTGGAATTTTGCAAATTCAGCGGCAAGGCTTTCGTTGATCGTGCCACGCACATCCGGGAAATCTTCCCATGTATTGACGCGGTTGCTCCAGTAATCTAATCCGAATTCATGATTGAAATCGTTGATATTAGGATATTTTTTGCAAGCCAGGCCGGGATCGCGTAAGTCGGAGTTCCGATAATAACGGAAATATGGTGGCGCCCCGCAGCATCCAGCATTTTGTCGAGATGCGTGAAATCAAAGACACCGTCTTTCGGCTCAATGGTACTCCAGGTGGATTCCGCGATACGGATCGTGTTCATGCCTGCTTTTTCTATCATTTCCATGTCTTTTTCTACTCTGTCATATGGAAGGTATTCGGAGTAATAGGCGGCTCCGAAAAGTAAGTGGTCTGTTTTCATAAGATTCCTCAAAAAGTTTGTATTGACAACGGATACATTATTTTATAAAATCACTTAACAACGCAACCGATTGCGCAAACGTATTATATCATTTGTAAAAATAAATGTAAATCAATAAAAATATACTAAAATTGCATTGCAATTTTGTGAAAATAGGATGATAATAATATTGTTGCGCAAAGGATGCGCAGTACACCAGGGCAGGACAAAGTAACATTGTGGCAGGAGCGCAAGCGATGCAGGAAGCCACAACACAATTCGGGGGAAGTAACTGCTTTGAGGAAAGAAGGGGTTTTATGGGGAACGAAGAGAAGAAAAATATAACGATCGCAGATGTGGCAGAAGCACTTGGTGTTTCAAAAACCACTGTCTCAAGAGCCATTTCCGGCAAGGGAAGAATCGGGCAGGAGACAAGAGACCGTGTATTGAAATATATTGAGGAACATGACTACAAGCCGAATGTGATCGCAAAAGGATTAGCGCAGTCCAAGACGTATAATTTGTGCGTGGTTATGCCGGGAAATTATGATGTTGTGGATCTGACATTCTTTCAGGAATGTTTGTTTGGGATTCAGGAGATCGCCGGAATCATGGAATATGACATCCTGCTTTCCATTTGTAAAAATAATGATATTTCTTCATTGGAACGTATCATTTCAAACCGCAAAGTGGACGGCGTGATTCTGATGAGAACCTTTGTGGAAGACCGGCAGATTGAATATCTGCAGGCAAAAAAAGTACCTTTTGTGACGATTGGTTCTTCTAACTATAAAGATGTGATCCAGATCGACCACAATCATAAGAGTGCGTGTAAAGAACTCACGTCGATCATTCTGATGAAGGGCATGAAGCGCATTGCCCTGATTGGTGGAGACGAGAACCATGTTGTTACACAGAGCCGTCTGCGCGGATTTCGTGAGGCATATGAGAAAATGGGAGAGACGATCGATCCGACCATGCTTTTTCTGAATCTTGACAACAATGTGGTGATCGATAAAATCGTGGAAGAAGTTTTAGAGCGGAAGGCAGAGTGTATTTTATGCATGGATGATGCGGTCTGCAGCAGGGTTTTGAAAAAGCTGCGTGAAAAGCATGTGAATGTTCCAAAGGATATCCGCGTTGCTTCGTTTTATAACAGTTCTGTGCTGGAGAATAATGTGCCGTCGATCACATCACTTTCGTTTGATGCAAAAGAACTTGGCATGGTTGCATGTAAAACCGTATTGGATGTCATTGAAGGCGTGGAAGTAGAAAACAGAACACTGCTTCCGTATGAGGTGGTTCTGAAAGAATCTACAAAATAATGAAGGTTATATACAATGTGAAAAACTGGCATTATTAGATTTATCGGTTCGCGGATATAAGAAAGTGGACAGGTTACCTATTTCAGAAATGATGAATGTATCTGATGCTATTCAGGGGATTTTTGAATACATTTGACATTTAACTCTATTCAGACAAAATTAAGAATTTTATAAACTTTTGTTTCTTGCTTTTCCATAAGGACTTCTATATTCTAAAACTATAGAAAAAAACAGCCGGAAACGACGGCATTTTACGGGAGGAACATATATGAAACGAAGCTTATGGAGAAAGGCAATGGCACTGACACTTGTGGCTGCAATGACAGCAGGGCTCACTGCCTGTGGCGGTGGCAGTGACAGCGCATCCGCAGACGGAACGAAGAGATATTTCAAAGCAGATTATCTGAGTGATCTGCCGGACAGTTTTAATGATACGACAAGTGATATCAGGTTTGTTGGCGACACAATGTATTATGGCTCCAGCAACGAAGATTACACAAAGTATGGTATTTATTCCTATAATCTTGTATCCGGGGAAAATGCGAAGCTTTATGAACTGACACAGAGTGACGGTGCAGGAAACAATAGCTGGGTATCCAGCTATACAGTGACAGACAGCGGAGAGGTGTTTTTATTTATTACCTCAAATAAAATGGATGAGTCGAGTGTGACAGAAGATTATTCGAATGCAACGCTGGATGATGTGTTAAGTTATATGGAAGAACAGTGGGGCTACGGTGCAGAGGATGCAGAGTCTGACTGGAACGATTATTATGCAAAAGATTATACAAATGAGGACGGTACAGTCAATTACGGCAGATTCCTGATGGCACAGAATGCAACGTTCATCCAGTCATCTTCACTTATGAAAGTGGATGCATCCGGAAATGTTGTGTTCCAGCAGGATGTTGATCTTGGAGATAAGGCTGACAGTGTCAGCTGTAATGGAATGGCCGCAGATAAGGAAGGCAATATTTATCTGGCATTGAATACCTGGTCAAACAGTGATACCAGTGACAGCAGTAGTTCAGATGAATATTATACACTTGTAGTTGATTCTGATGGAAACGTAAAAGGAAAAATCCCTTCAGACGGTTACACTTCAAAACTCGTCACATTAGCAGACGGAACGATCGCAGCAGTAGGCTATGGAGATACCGGATGTGAATTAAGACCATTAGATGCAGCATCCATGAAGGAACAGACGGATAAGGCAATTCAGGTGCCGTCCGAAACAATCTCTGTATTAGATGAAAAAAATCTTCTGATCACAGAGGGAAGCAGTGTCTATAAGTACAACCTCGATACGAAGGAAAAAGAAGCATATTTCAGTTGGATGGACTGCAATATTTCCAGCTCGAACGTGAACAGCTACGGAGTCCTGTCCGATGGAAGGATCGCAGCTTATCTTCAAAACTGGAACTCCAACGGAAACCAGACGGAGATCGCACTGATCAAAGAAGTGGATGCCAGTGAAGTGGCAGATACCGTGAACCTTACACTTGCATGCATGTGGTCAGGGGGCGGTATTGAGGAGCAGGTAATAGCGTTTAATAAGAGTCAGGATAAGTATCATATTAGTGTACAGTCATTTGGTGACGGTGATGAAGAATATACAGATGCAGTAAATAACTTTAACACAGCAGTTACTTCAGATTCCAACATTGATATTATTTTATTTAATGATTATTCACAGGCAATCAATTTTGTTTCCAAGGGATTGAATGTTGATTTATATGAAATGATCGATAAAGACGCAGATCTTTCCAGAGATGATTTCCTTCCGAACATTCTCGCTGCATGTGAGTATGATGGAAAACTTGCAATCCTGCCACAGACCTTCTCTTTACAGACAGTTATCGGTAAAGCAGAGGATGTTGGAACCACACCGGGCTGGACAGTAGAAGACATGAAAGCACTGCTTGCTTCCAAACCGGAAGGAACACAGTTATTCTTCGGCATGGATCGCACAACTGCATTATCCACATTGATGAGTCTTGGATACAATGATTTTATCAACTGGGAAGATGCAAGCTGCAACTTTGACAGTCAGGAATTTATTGATGTTCTGGAATTTGCCAATATGTTCCCGGATACATTTGAGTATACAGATGATATGGAAGACAGCACTGTTCTGATGAGTCAGGGAAAACAGCTTTTAGACACTTACTATCTCAGCGATTTTGAGCAGGTGCAGATGTATCGTACTATTTTTGGTGGACCGACAACTTTTATCGGATATCCGACTTCCAGTGGAAACGGAGCAATGTTAAGTTTAAACAACATTCTCGGTATTTCCAATAACTGCAAAGATATGGACGGTGCATGGCAGTTCTTAAGAACGTTATATCTGCCGAAAAAGAGCAGTGATAATGACAATAATTATTCTTATGGATTTTCTGTAAGAAAAGATGAGTTTGAAAAATATTGTGAGAATGCAATGAAGGATGATACGAATTCCGGAAGCACCTGGGGATGGGGCAACTTTGAAGTTGAGATCCAGCCGGCAACCCAGGAGGACGTGGATCAGGTAAAAGATCTTGTATATAACACAACCGCAGTATCAGGTGCAGTATCGGATGATATCACCAATATTATCAACGAAGAGGCGGCTGCTTACTTCTCAGGACAGAAGTCCGCAGAGGATGTGGCAAAAATTATTCAGAGTCGAATGCAGGTATATTTAAGTGAAACAAAATAAGAAAAAGGATTGTATTCCGGGTAAAGTTACAAAAAAACAGAATAAATTATTGAATCATAAGCTGGTGTCAGGAGCTTTCCTGGCACCGAGCGTTCTGGGAGTACTGGTCTTTTTTGTACTCCCGTTTCTTGTAGTGATCTATTTTTCCTTTGTGAATAATCCGGTGGCAAAGAAGTTCGTTGGATTGACGAATTATATCAATGTCATTCAAAATGGAGCGTTCCGCACAGCGGTAGGAAATACTCTGTTTTTTTCCATTGTGGCAGTACCGCTTGCAGTCATTCTGGGAATGACACTCGCATTTTTGCTGGATGCGGGGATTCCACTTAAGAGCGAACTTAGAAGCTGCTTTTTAACACCGCTTATGGTGCCGACAGCATCGATCGTGCTGATCTGGCAGGTGCTTTTTGATTACAATGGCGTTGTGAACCTGGCGGTTCAGAAGTTTGGCGGAGGGCAGGTGGACTGGCTGAAATCATCCGCAGGTCTTTTCGTTGTAATTCTCCTGTTTTTATGGAAAAACTTAGGATATAATATGATCCTCTTTTTATCTGCCATGGGAAATATCCCGAAGGATATCATTGAAGTAGCAGAGTTAGACGGGGCAAACCGCTGGCAGATTTTTATACATGTAAAATTGCGGTATCTATCACCGACGATCATGTTTGTGACAATACTTTCCATGATCAATTCGTTTAAGGTATTCCGTGAGATTTATCTTCTGACAGGAGAATATCCGTATGGCGCACTTTACATGCTGCAGCATTATATGAACAATACGTTTGCTTCGGCAGATTACCAGAAACTTTCCACGGCAGCAATTTATATGTCCTTTGTGATGATCGTCATTATGGGAATTTTGTTTTGGGTGGAACATCATTTTGGAAAGGATTTGGAGGAAGAATGAAAAAGAAATCAGAACGAAAGAAATTATGCATCCGCATTTTTCTGACGGTGATCGCGGTGGTGACGGCATTGATCTTTCTGATGCCGATTGTTCTTACTATCAGCAATTCTTTTATGTCAGCAGCGGAAATTACCTCCAATTACGGTTCTATTTTTCAGAAAACGGATACCGGAGGAAAGCAGTACATCTCCCAGACGGTGAATCTGAAATTTATCCCGGATATGGTAACATTTTCCCAGTATGCGACGGTGTTATTTAAAAGTCCGGACTATCTTTTGAAGTTTTGGAACTCCGTTATTTTAGTCGTGCCGATCGTAGTATTCCAGCTTGTGGTGGCAGTGCTCGCGGCATACGGTTTTACCAGAACAAAAGGAAAAATGTCTGCAATCGTCTTTTTTGCATATGTGATCCTTATGATGATGCCGTATCAGGTAACACTGGTGCCAAACTATCTGGTGTTAAACTGGATGAAGCTTTTAAATACGAACTGGAGTATCTGGCTTCCGGGTATTTTTTCACCGTTTTCGGTGTACCTGATCACAAAGTATATGAAGCGTATACCGGTGCCTCTGATCGAGGCGGCGAAGATTGACGGCGCGAATGAGTTTCAGGTTTTTACAAAAATATGTATCCCGATCTGTAAGGGCGTGATCACAACCTGTGCGATCCTCGTATTTATGGATTACTGGAATATGGTAGAGCAGCCGCTTTTGTTTTTTTCGGATACCGATAAATACCCATTGTCAATCTTTTTATCAAAGATCAATGCGCAGGAAGTCGGACTGGCATTTGCGGTTGCAACCTTTTATATGATTCCGAGCCTTTTGATCTTTTTATATGGAGAAGACCAGTTAGTAGAAGGAATTGCTTATCAGGGCGGTGTCAAAGGATAGAAAAATGGAGAGTTTAGAAGATGGCAAATAGAAAAGATAAAATAAAGAATATCACAATTATATTTTTACTGGTGATGCTGATCCTTACCTTTTTTTCCAACACGATTATGAATTATTCGCTTGTGGAGGTAAGCACACAGCAGGTGACGAGTGGTTCTATCACTTCCAAAGTACGTGGAAGCGGTGCAGTCGAGGCGAGTGAGAACTATTCGGTTACGATTGACCAGACAAGAAAGATTGCAACTGTCAACGTGAAAAAGGAGGCGGAAGTAGCAACCGGAGATTTACTGTTTACCTTAGAGGATACAGACAGTGATGAGTTAGATGCTGCAAAGAAGAGTTTAAACGAGGCACAGGCAGCCTATGAATCCGCAGTGCTTACCGCAGGGATCACTGTAGCAGAGCGTCAGAGCATTGAGGCTGGAAAGGGATCAAGCCTCACCCAGAAACAAAATGAGATCGCAGCAGCAAATCAGAGAGTGAAAGATGCGCAGGCGGCAGTGGATGCTGCACAGGCAAGTGTCGATAAGATCAAAGCACAGATCGATGCGGTCAGCAACTCAACGGCAGACACGACTGCAGAGGAAAAGGCAGTGTTAGATGCGGATAAAAAGAACAGTGAGGCGCAGGATAATTTAACAAACGCAGAGGCTTCTTATACGCCGGTGAAGAGTGCGTATGATACGGCACTTTCATCTTTGCAGAGCGCACAGAGCGCGTATGATGAGGCTGTGGCACTCAAGAACGAAGCACAGATCAATTGTGATAAAGCAGAGAAAGCTTATAAAGATGATAAGACGCCTGACAACGATAAAAAGACTGCATGGGATAATGCCAAAACTGCGTTGGATGCAAGTGTCAGTGCAATGAACAAGGCAAAGCGCCAGCTTGATACCGCCCAGTCCACCTTTAACACATGTCAGGCGAACTTAAACAAAGTCCAGGGCTCTTACGATTCTGCCAAATCCGCAGCTACAGACAGCAAGAATGCATTGAGCAATGCAAACTACAACCTTTCTGTGAAAAAACTGACAGGAACCAACACAGCAGAGGCCAATAACCTGCAGGCACAGTTAAATACCGCAACGGCAGCATTGACAGACGCCAACACGGCATTGACCAATGCGACAAATGACCAGAAAAAAGTGACAGACAAGATCAGTGGCGAGGTGACGATTGCATCTGCCTATAAAACAATGACAGATCTTCAGGAAGAAGTAGCAAAATTACAGGCGAAATCCATCGGAACGGAGATTACAGCACCAATATCAGGAACTGTTACTGATATTGCAGTGACAGCAGGAACTACGGTCAACGCCAACGATGTCATGATGACTATTCAGCCGGAAAACAAAGCCTATGTATTACAGTTTTCTGTGACTGAAAATCAGGCAAAGAAGGTCAGAGTCGGAGATACAGCGGAAATACTGAATAACTGGTACGGAAATGATGTTTCCGCAGTTGTGTCAGCCATCCGCAAAGATCCACAGAACCGCTCCAACAGTATTATCATCTGTGAGATGAAAGGGGATGTGTCAGTCGGAGACAACTATACACTGTCTATCGGGGAACAGAGTTCCAACTATGACACGATCGTGCCGACGAGTGCTATCCGGGAAGATTCCAATGGAAAATTCATTCTGATCATAGAGTCAAAGAGTACGCCGCTTGGAAACCGTTATTATGCGAGACGTGTGGATGTGGACGTCATTACTTCCGACGATACGAAATCGGCAGTGACCGGAGCACTTGAAGGCTATGAGTACGTGATCACGACAACCACAAAACCGATCAAAGAGAATGAACAGGTACGTCTGGCATCAGAATAAGCAGAAAGGAATGACACATGAAGGTGAAGCAGTACAGAAAAATACTTCTATTAGTGCTGATGATATGTGCTGCCATTCTTTTCGGATGTGTGGAGCGGGCACTTAGCAGCCAGCTTTCTACACAGCAGATTGCGTCAGAGTGGTCGGCAAAGGAAAGCTATGCACAGGTTTCCTGCTTTTTTTCCAAAGATGCAGCGGTTACAGAAGATTATGTGGTTCAGATCGAACAGAAATTAAAAACTGCGCTTGCGGAGGCATCCGAAGACACGTCAGATGAAAACGGAAGAACGATGGTAGACTGTTACAGCACACAGGGGCGGCTTACAATCTATTCAGACCGCTCATCGATCACGGCGCGTGCTTTCGGAGTCGGAGGTGATTTTTTCACATTTCATCCGTTGAAATTATTGTCTGGAAATTATTTTGCCGGAGATGATCTCAATGCCGATGGTGTGATCATTGATGAAAATGTTGCATGGCAGTTATTCGGATCTAACAATGTTTCCGGCATGTACGTGGAGATCAATGGCGTGCAGTATCCGGTGCGTGGTGTGGTAAAAAGTGATAAAGGATATTTCAGCGAGGCAGCAGATGAGGAGGCTGCAACGGTTTATGTTTCTTATCAGATTCTGACCGGAACGTCAAGCCAGATGAGCAGTATGGATAGCATAGCCGGGACAACAGCCAGTGCGACCTCATCTACCACAGGAAGCAGCACAGCAGTCAAAAGTGCAGGTTATGATCAGACCGATGTTACGACACTGGATACCTATGAATTATTAATTAAAAATCCGGTACAGAAATTCGGTCTGAATGCATTAAAAAAAGCACTGGGGCTGGATGAAAACAGTTACGAGATCGTTGAAAATTCTTCCAGATTCGGACTGGTCAACCGTTTTTCTATCTTAAGAAATTTTGGAATCCGTTCGATGAATACAAAGAATATTGTTTTTCCGTATTGGGAAAACCGGGCGAGAGCCTATGAGGATGTTGCAGTGCTGCTTTTAGTGCTCGAACTGTTATGTCTGATCTACCCGGTCATTTTTGTGGCAGGAAGAATATACTGGCTGTGGAAGCATAAGACAGAAATCAGGCAAAAAATGTTTCACGGTATGAAACTGTTTTTTAAACAGCTTGTAATCTGGATCAAAAAAGCAAAGAAACCGGATTTTTCCAGGGAAAAAATATTTCATAAAAAATGAAGGAGCAGTAAAACTGTTAAAATATTTATGAAAAAAATCGTTTTATTTGTTGGCGGTGTAGAGACACTTGCCTACTTTTCCATACAAATGGGAAGCGAGTGGAAGCGCATGGGATATAGCGTGTTCTATTTTGATTTAGAGGACGAGATGAACAGTGCAAAAAAACTCCGCAAATTTGTAAAGCCTGGGGAAACGGTTCTTGTGACCTTTAATTTTGAAGGACTGGAAAAAGAGGCAGGAGTTTATAAGGAAGGAATCGGCTATGTCTGGGATGAATATGGAATCCCGTGCTATAACATTGCGGTAGATCATCCGTATTATTATCATGAGCGGCTGGCAGATCTCCCGAAAAAATATTATCATATCAGCATTGACAGACTGCATGAAACGTATTTTAAGCATTTTTATCCGGAGTTTACGCACCGTGGATTTCTTCCGCTTGCAGGTAGCAGGTTGGAAGAATTATGTAAACCATACGGCACAGAAAAAAATGAGGATGAACTATTCGAAAAATGTTTGCCGGATGAGACGGCAGAGAAGAAATATAATGTTGTTATGACAGGAAATTTTACCCCAACTTCTTTCTGCGAACCGTACATTCACTGGATCAATGATGAATACGCTGCTTTTTATCAGGGGATTATTGACGACATCATTGTGCATCCGTGGCGGACGGTAGAGGAAGTGGCGTTGGAACACTGCGAGCGTGAAATGGGAGAGAATACCTATCAGGATCTCCGCATGGCGCTGCACCGCATGATCTTTATTGATATTTATGTGCGGAATTACTGGCGCGGGGAAGCGGTAAAAGTGTTGACGGATGCAGGGATTAAAGTGGATGTGTTTGGAAAAGGCTGGGATGAGCTTTCCTGTGCGCATCCGGAAAACATGATACAGCACCCGCAGACAACGTCGGAGGAGTGCCTGAGAGCGATCGCTGCATCAAAGCTTTCTTTAAATGTGATGCCGTGGTTTAAAGACGGCACACATGACCGCGTATTTAATTCCATTTTAAATGGAACGGTCTGTGTGACGGATACGAGCAGGTATCTTTGTGAGGAGTTAAAAGAAGGACAGGGTGTCTGTTATTATGATCTTGCGCATATAGAGAAATTGCCGGAACTGGTGCAGAATCTGTTGCAGGATAACGCACGTCTGGAAGAAATCGTAAGGCAGGGTACACCTGTGGTAGAAGAAAAACACACATGGATCAGGCGGGCACACCAGCTGGCAGACTGGATCGCGGAAGATGAAGCAGACACAGCAAAAAGATGAACGCTTAAAGTCGCTTATTTCGAAAAATCAGGTATAAAGTGGTTGCATTTTGCGGATAATGAGGGTATAATGTCGGAAGAAATTGGCAGTGACGAAAGCTACGATCGCAAAGCTGTTTCAGAGAGCCGGTGGCAGGTGCGAACCGGTGCAGTGAGTAAGGTCTTTCCACTTTCAGAGCCGGTGATGAAAGTCACGAGGTTCGTACCCTGTATCGTACGTTTGAGAGGTCAGATTCAGTTTCATGTGGAGTGATTGTTTCTGGCAATATGGGTGGCAACGCGGAATGCTTGTGTAAGAGACAGCCTTTCGTCCCATGTGTTTTGGCACAGGGGCGGAAGGCTTTTGTGTTATCTAAAACAATCAGAAGAAAAAGGAGCTTAGAACAATGATTGATTTAAAATTTTTAAGAGAGAATCCGGAAATCGTAAAACAGAACATTAAGAACAAATTTCAGGATCAGAAATTACCATTAGTAGACGAGGTAATTGAATTAGATGCGAAAGCAAGAGCAACACAGAAAGAGGCAGATGAGCTTCGCGCAAGCCGTAACACCTTATCCAAACAGATCGGACAGTTAATGGGACAGGGCAGGAAGGAAGAAGCAGAAGCAGTAAAAGCACAGGTAAGCGCCAATGCAGCCCGTCTTGCTGAGTTAGAGGAAGCAGAGAAAGAGTTACAGGAAAAAGTAACCAAGATCATGATGACAATTCCAAACATCATCGATCCGTCAGTTCCAATCGGAAAAGATGACAGCTGCAACGTTGAGATTGAAAAATTCGGCGAGCCGGTTGTTCCTGATTTTGAAATTCCATATCATACGGATATTATGGAGCGTTTTGACGGTATTGATCTTGATGCAGCAGGAAAAGTTGCAGGAAATGGTTTCTACTACTTAATGGGTGACATCGCAAGAATCCACTCTGCAGTAATCTCCTATGCGAGAGATTTCATGATCGACCGTGGATTTACTTACTGTGTACCACCTTTCATGATCCGAAGCAACGTTGTAACAGGTGTTATGAGTTTTGATGAAATGGATGCCATGATGTATAAGATCGAGGGAGAAGACCTTTACCTGATCGGTACTTCTGAACATTCCATGATCGGTAAATTCATCGATACAATCAATGACGAAGAAAAGTTACCATACACACTTACCTCTTACTCTCCATGTTTCCGTAAAGAAAAGGGAGCACATGGTATCGAGGAACGTGGTGTATACCGTATCCACCAGTTTGAAAAACAGGAAATGATCGTTGTCTGCAAACCGGAAGAATCCAAAGTATGGTATGATAAATTATGGCAGAACACCGTAGATTTATTCCGCAGCTTAGATATTCCGGTTCGTACCTTAGAGTGTTGCTCCGGTGACTTAGCTGACTTAAAAGTAAAATCCTGTGACGTAGAGGCATGGTCTCCAAGACAGAAGAAATACTTTGAAGTAGGAAGTTGCTCTAACTTAGGTGATGCACAGGCAAGACGTCTTAAAATCCGTGTAAAAGGAAAAGATGGAAACAAGTATTTTGCTCACACCTTAAACAACACAGTAGTTGCTCCACCACGTATGCTGATCGCATTCTTAGAGAACAACTTAAATGAAGACGGAAGTGTCAACATTCCAAAAGCACTTCAGCCATACATGGGTGGAATTGAGAAAATCGTTCCAAAACACTAATAAAATTTCGGAGAAATAAGAAAGAGGTTGTAAACAATCCCCTAACAGAAAAATCGCCCAGACCGTGAGAGGTCTGAGCGATTTTTCTGTATAATTAATTATGCAATTAAATAACAATACCTATGATAATTATATAGCTCGTTTCTTATTTCTCATAAATACAGTGTGTTCCCTGATGCTGCATCAGTCCGCCAAGACATTTCTTGTTACAGCGGACGCAGCGGTGGATCTGATCTGCCTGATTATTTTTCAGCTTGTTAACCCAGTCAGGATCAGCTAACAACTGGCGGCTCATGGCTGCACACTGGATGCGGTCATCGGCAAGCTGTTTTTCCACAAAATCAGGATCGGTAAGTCCGCCGACACCACAGATCGGAAGACTGGTGTACTGTCTTACTTCGTCACAGAATTTTAAGAAACAGCCCGGTTCACCGAAATATGGGTGACTCTTTGGTGGAATTGTATTTTCAAGGTCAGAGTGATTTGCGAGTGTGACATGGAAGCTTGTAACGCCTGCTTTTTCAAGCATTGGAACAAATATCTTCAGCTCATCCTCCACAACACCTGCATTTCCGTAGTGCGGATTCTCCTGACGGACGGCAAGCTTGTAATCGATTGGCATATCCGGCAGTTTTTTGCGGACAGCAGAAACAGCCTCCACTGCAAAACGGGCACGGTTTTCGGCAGTTCCGCCGTATTCATCAGTGCGGTGATTGTAAATGGAAGAACTGAAACTTCCGCACATACGGTCACCGTGGATCTGGATCATATCAAATCCTGCTTTTTTGGCGAGAACAGCGGCAGTGCCGAAAGCAGAGGTGATCTCTTTTACTTTTTTGTGTGGCATATTCGTAATATATGGAGCAACCTCATTATTTAGAAGAGGGCGGAGCTCCTGCATGCTGATCCGTTTTGTGAGCACGCCCGGAACATATTTTAACATGGCTTTGATATTGGAATCGGACTGATGAAGCTGGGCGCATACTTTACAGTCATTGCTGTGTGCAATCTCAATTACTTTCTGGTAAAAGGCAAAGCCTTTTTTATCGAAAAGAGATTTGCCAAAATGACTTTTTCCAACAGGAACGTCACCGACAATGATCATAGCGCAGCCGCCAGCTGCGATCCGGCGTATTTTTTCAAAGTAATCTTCATCCGATAAACCGAATGTTGTAGGGGCAAAAATAATGCGGTTTTTTAAGGTTAATCCTCCATAATTGAAGGGAGTCTGAATTGTTTCGTACATAATCTCACACTTTCTGAATTGATATTTTACACAACAGATTTAAAAGGAGCTGCTGCTCCTCATTGGTAAGACCGGTCAATTTGGTGGCATCCCAGTCGAAAAGTACCTGATGGCAGACATCAAAAGCCTGTTTCCCAAGAGGGGTTAAGGTTAACCGGTAACTGCGGCCGGATTTCTTTTCTTTGATCAGAAAACCATCTTCTGCAAGTTTCGCAACGGAGCGCTGCGAATGTCCCCAGTCCAGTTTTAAGGCGCTGGTCAGTTCTGATGGGGTACACTCAGGATGTTTGCCCACATAAATGATAAAGTACATCTGACCAAAGTTAAGACCTAACTCATGGAGCTTTTCTGTTGTGTAAGCAGCAAATTCTTTATATAGTTCAGTTGTATAGTAGGAAAGAGTTGATATTAGCATAAATCCTCCTTACATCGCAAAGCGAAATCCAATTTTCATATCGAAAACTGAGTATTTACGTTTCCAACTGCACACAGTATAAAACCAATACTTGACTTTGTCAAGTAAGAAAATAAAAAAAGTTGTATGAGTTTTTGACCGGATGACTTGTGATATTTTATCATTCGGGTGAAAACCCATACAACCGTTCCTGCTTATTCAGAAATATGATTTTCGCGCATATATTCACCGATTTTTTTATCACAGGCAAGAATGTGGTTTGCAAGCCAGTTCAGTAAAAACTGGATCAGATCAAGAAGATATACCTGCTGGTTGTCATCCAGATCCTCCATTTCATCCAGATCGATATTTACAAGACGGTCTACAAATGCAGCGTGTGCCCGTTTCTGTGAAGGAAGTTCAGGATAATGGATGCGCTCCATCAGAGCCTCTTCCTCGCTGAAATGTAATTCCGTATAATCTCTCAATTCTGCCAGCAGACGCATGATCTCATCGTATTTATCATGTAAAAGCTGGTCGTGGATGAGGTCATTGGTATCACTGATGATCTCAAACAGCTTGCGGTGCTCATCATCGACAAATGTGATGCCGGTTTTGTATTTGTCCGTGAATGCAAATGGATCCTCTGTAGATTCTTCCGTAGGGATCATTTTCCCGATCATCATATCGCTGCTTAAAATATGATGATAAAGCCAGTGCACGAGGTAAGTAAGAAGTTCATTTAACGATCTCTTGGCATTGCGTGGTGATGTGGTATCCAGTTTAAATTCATTGATCGTCTTTGTAAATGCAGCGTGTTCTGTCTTCTGGAGAGGAAGCTCAGGATCATGGATACTCTCCATATAAGCCTCCTCATGAGCAAGGTGCGTAGCTGCGTAATCTTTCAGGTTTGCGATCAGGCTTTGACCGATGGCTGTCACATCCTCTGTTTTCTCAACTAATTCGAATGCTTCATTTATCATCTGGAACAGACGCTTGTGTTCTTCATCGATTGCATCAATATGAAGCATGCAGTCTTCTGTAAATTCGTACATAAAATCCTCCTTTGTTTACGGATCAAATCTATTTTCCTAGAAAATGGAAAAACGGTTCCGTTGTTATTTATTTTGTGCCCTCATCATAGCACAAAAAATGGATTTAGGGGAGACTCTTTCTATAGAAAAGTCAAAACTCTTTTTCATTCATTGAAAACCCGTACCTCAAAGCTTATAATAATGCTGGAAATGAAATTGATAAAAAGGAGTATCGCATGAAGACACACTACGATTTACAGTCACAGTTAAAATCCATAGATCATAAAAGTTACCCATTATACAAATCCCTGCGCGGAAGTTACCAGTTCCCCCAGTACATATTGTCCATTGACCATGTGCAGGGAGATCCGTTTGCGGCACCTTCGGATGTGCGCGTGACCGTGGATGCAAAAGCAGCAGGATTCCCGGCATTTGCGATGAAGGACAAGCTGACGAGAAATGCACTGGCAGATGAACTGCTCCGCGGTTTTGCAGCGCAGGTAAATCATTATACCTTTAAGGCGAAGGGCTCCGGCAAAAGCGGACTGATCTCAGTGACACACTGCGGACAGGAAGTGCTGCAGAGGACAGCATGCGAGGTCAGTGAAAAAGAGATCACAGCCAGATTTGCGGTTGGTTTTCCGGCGAATGGAAGAACGATTAACGCGGGTGAACTGGAAAAAATCTTATTCGAATATCTGCCGCAGTGCGTGGAAAAGTCCTTTTATTATAAAAATCTGGATGCACAGAAAGTGCAGGCAGCGGTGGAATTGGCAGAAGACCAGCAGGCAATAAGAGATCAGCTTCCAAAACTTGGGCTGGTGGCTTTTGTCGCAGACCATTCTGTTTTGCCGAGAGAGAGCGGTATTTCTTCAAAACCGATGAAACAGTCCGTAAAATTTGTTTCTCCGGAAACATTGCGTGTGACATTGGAGTTGCCACATCATGGAAAAGTGGCAGGCATGGGAATCCCAAAAGGAATCACTTTGATCGTAGGTGGCGGTTATCATGGAAAATCCACACTTTTAAATGCACTGGAATTAGGCGTATATAACCATATTGCTGGGGACGGCAGAGAGTATGTGATTGCAGATGAGACCGCGCAAAAGCTGCGCTCGGAGGACGGAAGATTTATCAAAAATGTGGATATTTCCATGTTTATCAATGATCTTCCAAACGGTCGTGATACAAAAGATTTTTCGACTGCTGATGCCAGCGGAAGCACTTCACAGGCAGCCGGAATCGTGGAAGCAATCGAGGCTGGAAGCAGACTTCTTTTGCTGGATGAGGACACTTCCGCAACTAATTTTATGGTGCGGGATGCTTTTATGCAGAGGGTAGTCAGCCCGGACAAAGAGCCGATCACCCCGTTTTTATCCAGAGCAAGGGATCTGTACGAAAAGGCGGGAATCTCAACCATTCTCGTGGCAGGAAGTTCCGGCGCATTTTTCCATATTGCAGACACTGTGATCCAGATGGATCAATACGAACCTGTGGATATTACAGCCAAGGCAAAGAATTTGTGTGGAGAATTTCCAATTGCGCAGGAGACGGCAAAACCATTTGTACTGCCGGACAGTCACCGTATTCTGGAAAAGGATAAAAATGGTGCAGTCAAACGCAGAGATTACCGGAGCGGGGAAGTGAAAAAGGGAGAGCCGGAACGCCTGAAAGTGAAGACGCTTGGCGTAGACGGATTTCTGCTTGGAAAACAGAATGTGGATCTGCGTTATATTGAGCAGTTGATCGACAGCGAGTAGACCGCAGCATTAGGGATTCTGTTAAAATATGCAGTAGAACATTTCACTGATGGAAAACACACCATTTCAGAAGTCGCAGAGTGGCTTGCGAAAAAGGCAGAGCAGGAAGGACTTGCATTTGCCGCAGAGTACGGAGAAATCTCTGGTGGTTACGCAATCCCAAGAATCCAGGAAATCTACTCCTGTCTCAACCGCTATCGTGTGTAAAGTAGAAAGGAGTTTGCGAAGATGCGCCCAACCATTACAAAACAAAATATTAAAACATTATTGGAAACAAAGTTCATTAAGGTATTCGATCTTCAATACGCCGAGGGCAGACATTATTATAATGCAACACGCCGCAGCGCCGAGGATCTTGTGGCGGTAAAAAGTACAGAGGAATTCAAAAAAATGCTTCCGGATGCGGTAAGCTGCATTACGATCTGGAATCCGTCCGAGGGAGAGCCAAAGCTTTTATTAAACCGCGAATTTCGGTATCCGGCAGGACAATTTTTATTAAGTGTTCCGGCGGGACTCATTGATCCGGCAGATAAAGAGGAGAAAGAACCGCTGCTTGTGACTGCCAAGAGGGAGTTAAAGGAAGAGACGGGAATCGAGGTGCAGGATACGGACGAGATAGCGGTGATCAATCCATGCCTTTTCAGCACGCCGGGAATGACGGACGAGAGCAATGGACTTGTAAAAATCGTGCTGCACCGGGATACTTTGACAGGCATGTCACAGGACGGTGCAGTAGGAAGTGAATGTTTTGATGGATTTTCTTTTCTGACAAAAGAACAGGCACAGAAGATCTTAAAAGAGGGTGTCGACGAATACGGAATATACTATTCCGTGTATACATGGACGGCACTGACCTATTTCGTGGCAGATATGTGGAGATAAGACCATAATTCGCCTATTTACAAATATAAGAAAAAATAGGATAATAGCTGTGAACAAAAAGCATCAACAGATGTTTAGAAGGTAATACATATGGAAATTGAGAGATTAGGTGAAAATAAGATCAGATGTGCATTGTCTGAGGAAGAGATTCAGGAAATGGGATACAACATTGATGAGATCATCGGCAATACCGAGGTGACGCAGGAGTTTATGCGTGCGGTGGTAGAACTGGTGGAGCAGAAGAGTGATATCAGTATGCAGAACATTTCCCCGGTAGTGAAAGCAGAGCTTTTGCAGGATCACAGTATGGCGATCACGTTTGGTGGTGATTCTGAGATGAGTTTCAAGAATCTTGTGGATACGGTCGGGCAGCTTTTAAACCAGCTTGCACCGGACAAGATCAATGAGTTCGGGCAGATGAACCAGGAGGAAAAACAGAGCGCCATTGATGATTTCCTCGAAAAGTATAGAACAAAATACAGTCAGGACACAAAGAAGGCACAGGCGAAAGAGGCTGACAAAGCAGAAGCGGAAGATGAGAGCGAAGTGTTTGAGACATCCGTACCGTTTAGTCTGGAATTTGCAAGTATGGATGAGGTGCTCAGGGTAGTTCATTTATCGCCGTTTACGGATAAAGTTCCGGCGAGCAGCCTTTATAAATTCCGGCAAAAATACTATCTTGTCATGGATCTGATCCATTTTTCCAGAGAGGAATTGAAGCCGTTTGCATTTACAATTGTAGAATATAATAAGTGTCGGTATGCAGAGCCGGCGCAGATTGCATTTATAAAAGAACATGGAAAATGTATTGTAGAAAATGAGGCACTGCAAACGCTAATGCAATTGTAAAAAGTGATGAAATTTTTTCCGGGTATAGACAAATGTGCTAAATGTCAGGAAAAATATTGTTACTTTTGCCGATGAATTTCATGCGCTAAAATCTACCATATATGCTATTATAGTTGAGGTGCGTCTACGAGATATAGTAAGACGCAGAAGATAAAAAGTATATGGGAGATTGGTTATGAGCAGAGAACAGCTTTTAGAACTTGAAGATGTGAAGAGAAGTTTACTGGTACAGGCATACCGTATGAAACAGGAGCATCCGCATATGTCGCCGGTTGGAATCGAGATGGAGATGTATTCTGCTTTAATGGCTGAAGTAAAAGAGATCACAGCGAGAATCCAGATGAGCGCAGAGGCATAGAAGGATAACCAATAAGTTTTTCGGGCAGGCTTTTTCAGAGATGGAAGAACCTGCCTTTTTAAATTTTAGATCAAAGGAGAGCAATCATGAATTTTACAGACAGAAGAAAACAGATTTTTGAAAAAATGGAGAAGCAGTCAGCTCTGATCTTATTTTCCGGGATTGAGAGTCATGTGAGTGCAGATGAATATGCACCATTTGAGGCAGACAGAAACTTTTTTTATCTGACAGGATTAAGAAGAGACCATATGATTCTTTTGATGAAAAAGACATTAAAAGAGGAGCAGGTGATTTTGTTTATCGAAGAAGCAGACCCGACACAGGAGCGCTGGTACGGAAGAAAAGTGACAGTGGATGAGGCAAAAGAGATTTCAGGTATCGATAATGTGATGTTTTTAGATTCTTTTGAGGGCGCTGTTGACCGCATGATGGCAAGGGAAGATATCGACAGCCTGTATTTTGACTGTTACAGATATCAGCTTGAGGACATGCCGGATTACAATATGATCAAAGCAAAAGAATTTGCAGAAAAATATCCGGGACATGCAGTGAAAAATATTTCGCAGGTGATCGCAGAACTGCGCATGCAAAAAGATGATGACGAGATTGCACTTGTGCGTGAGGCGATCGGCATTACCGATAAAGCATTGCAGTATGTGATGAAACATTTAGAGCCGGGAACGGCAGAATATCAGGCACAGGCTGATTTTGAATACATGATCCGCTATAACGGAGCGGAGGGAACTGCATTCCCTACCATCGCAGGAAGCGGTGCGAACGGAACCATGCTTCACTACGACACAAACCTTGACATTTGTGAGGATGGTTCTTTACTGCTGATGGATCTCGGGGCAAAATACCGCGGATACTGCGCAGATATCACAAGAACTTATCCGGTAAACGGAACATACACAGAGCGCCAGAGACAGGTTTACGACATTGTTTTAGCTGCAAACCGTGAGGTTGCAAAGACTGCAAAACCGGGCATGACGTTAAAAGAGTTAAATGAGATTGCAAAGAAAGTGCTTGCAGCAGGCTGCATGAAACTCGGTCTGATCGAAAAAGAGGACGAGATTGATACTTATTATATGCATGGCGTATCCCATCATCTTGGAATCGATGTGCATGATGTCACAGCGGCTTGCAATGAGACATTACAACCGGGTGCGATCATTACCGATGAACCGGGACTCTACATTGATGAGTGGGAGATCGGAATCCGTATTGAGGATGATCTGCTGATTACAGAGAACGGCTGCGAGTGTCTCTCAGAGGCAATTATCCGTGATCCGGACGAGATCGAAGCATTTATGAAGGACAGATAAGTTTTACAGATGATGTGATCAGGCGTCTGATTTGCCATTTAAAGATTACACAGATTTTACCGAAAATCTGGTTGACCATTTTAAATGACAATTATATAATAGCAAAGGATTTTGTGGCTCGTGAGCAGATTTGTGGATTTGCAAAGCGGGGTACAGATAGAAAAAACATAAATTTTCAGGAGGTGACATGCATGGACAGTTGTGATAGTGCGGGGCGAAAGAACAAAACCGATGGATTTTGGAATGTTTTGGCACAGGGCAGAACATGCATGGATGCCATTTCTTCAGACAACAGGAGCGGGGTGCGTCCTGTTTTGCGCAGATATTGTGTATATTTGAATGAGAATAAAAAATCGTAGATAAAGAATTTTTATTTGCCTTCCGAAACCACCGGTTTATTTTCCTATACTAGAACAGCAGAAACTAAAAACATACTGCTTGAAAGAAAATGGAAGTAAAGCGGTGGTTTTTTTGTGCTTTATTAGGAAGATTGCAGCGCAATTTTCCTATAAAGCTGCCCTTATTACAGGGAGAACAGGAGGCAAAAATGCAAAAAGAAGTATTAAAAGAACCGACATATGTAGAAGAATTACTGGCATTATTCCGGAGTAATCTCGGAAAAGAGGAATTGCTTGAAAAAATATCCGACTATCATGAAAGCGATATTGCAGATGCAATGGAGCAGATGACACCGGAGGAAAGAAAAAAGCTCTATCCATTGCTTGGAGAGGAATATATTGCAGAGATCCTTTCCTATACAGAGGATGCGGCAGAGTATTTGCAGGAGATCAATCTGGAAAATGCAGCCAGAGTCATTTCGGAAATGGATTCGGATGATGCGGTTGATGTTCTGGAAAATCTGGATGCAGATACGAAGACAAAGATTGTCGATCTGCTGGATGATGATGCAGAAAAAGACGTCAAACTGATCTTGTCTTATGAGGATGATGAGATCGGTAGCAAAATGACGACGAATTTTATCGTTATAGGAAAGAACTTAAACATCCGTCAGGCAACACATGAACTGATCCAGCAGGCAGGCGAGAACGATAATATCTCAACGATATATGTAGTTGATGAAAATGAACAGTATTACGGAGCTATCGATTTAAAAGATCTGATCGTGGCAAGGGATTATCAGAATCTGGATGATCTCGTGTCAACTTCCTATCCGTATGTGAACGCTCATGAGAAAATCAGTGACTGTATTGAGCGTTTAAAAGATTACGCAGAGGATTCCATTCCGGTGTTATCGGAGGAGGAAAAAATCTTAGGTGTAATCACAGCCTATGATATCGTGGAAGCTGTGGATGAAGAAATGGGAGACGACTATGCCAAGCTGGCAGGTCTTACCGCGGAGGAAGATTTAGAGGAGACAACGTTTCAGAGTATGAAAAAACGTCTGCCGTGGCTGATTATTCTGCTGTTTTTGGGCATGGTGGTATCCTCGGTAGTCGGAATTTTTGAGACAGTGGTTGCCGTGATCCCGATCGTTATGTGTTTTCAGTCTCTGATTTTAGATATGGCAGGAAATGTCGGAACACAGTCTCTCGCCGTGACGATCCGTGTGTTAATGGATGAAAACTTGAACCGGAAAGACAAACTAAAACTGATTTTTAAGGAAATGCGGGTAGGTTTTGCTAATGGTCTGTTTCTGGGACTTATGGCATTTTTATTTATCGGACTTTATGTGTGCTTTATCAAGGGAAATGCGGTCGGCTATTCGTTTTTGATTTCAGGCTGCGTGGGCGTATCGCTGTTGCTTGCAATGGTGATCTCAAGCCTTGTCGGAACGACGATTCCACTGCTTTTCCATAAGATAAAAGTCGATCCGGCAGTTGCGTCAGGACCACTTATCACAACCGTGAATGATCTGGTAGCAGTCGTCACTTATTATGGTCTGGTCTGGTTTTTTATGATCGAGCTATTAAAAATTTAACATTTCATATAGGTAATCTTTAACTTTTCTTTAGATTTATTCATGTGTATTTTAAGAAAGAACCGTTATACTCTGAAAAAGATTCAGGGCATAGCGGTTCTTTTTATGTTATGCGCATTAGCGCACAAAGAGTTACAAAGCAGCTCTTTGTTACAATTTTTGGAGGAAAAATCATGAAATATATTACATTTACAGTACCAAGTTACAATTCAGAAAGTTATATGAGAAGATGCATTGATTCTTTGCTGGTCGGCGGAGAAGATGTGGAAATTCTGATTATCAATGATGGCTCGACAGACAAAACCGGAGCGATCGCAGACGAGTATGAAGCTTTGTATCCAAATATTGTACGCGCAGTGCATAAGAAAAATGGCGGTCACGGTTCCGGTGTGAACAAAGGACTGGATCTGGCGCAGGGACTTTACTATAAAGTCGTGGATTCCGACGACTGGCTCGATAAGGAGGCATATCTGAAACTTCTGGCACAATTGAAAGCGTTTGAAAATGCATTTCCGGATTTGATCATCTGTAATTATGTATACGATCATCTGGACGAAGAAACCGAAAAGCCGATGAATTATAAAAACGTGTTTCCAAAGGAAAAAATATGTGACTGGAATACAATCGGGCATTTCCGTCCTTCCCAGTACCTTATTATGCACTCTTTGATGTTTCAGACGAAAGTGTTGAGAGCGTCGGGGATAAAGCTGCCGGAGCATACCTTTTATGTGGATAATCTGTTTTCCTATAAGCCACTTCCTTATGCAAAAAGTCTTTACTATATGGATATTAACCTGTACCACTATTATCTGGGAAGGGAAGATCAGTCGGTCAATGAGAAAGTGCTGATGAAACGGATCGACCAGCAGATCCGGGTGACAGAGCTTGTGGCAGAAAGTGTGGATTTAAAGGAAGTCAAAAAGAAATATCCGAAACTGGCAGTTTATATGATGCGGAATATTTCGATCATGCTGTCTATTTCATCGATCCATTTACTTCTGATCAAAACAGAGGAGGCATGGGAAAAGCGGAAAAAAATGTGGGAGCAGGTACGCACTCATGACAAGGCACTATACTACCGGCTGCGGTGCTCTACATTGAGTGGTCTGACCTATCTTCCTGGAAAATTGGGTGGAAAAATCACAATCGGCGGTTACAGGATGGCAAGAAAAATTTATCAGTTCCAGTAACACAGTAGCAGCAGAAAAAGAACGAACGGGGAAAAAATTATGGCACAGATTTACATAGCGTTTGTTGATACACCGGGCTTTTTTGCAGGGATCATCCGGCGCGTGATAAAACAGAAATACATCCATGTGGTACTGTCAATGGATGAAGAACTTGAGGAAGCATACAGTGTTGGACGCAGAAATCCGGCAATCCCGCTTCTTGCCGGGTTTGAAAAAGAAGATAAAAGAAAAATTCTGACCGTGTTTCCAACGGCTGATTATATGGTGTGCAGCGTCGAATGCACGCTGGCACAAAAGGAGGCAATCCGGCAGGAATTACGGCTGGCAATGCAGGAAAGATTTCATTATCATTATGCGGTTGCAGGTCTGCCGTTTATTTTATGGAACATTCCATTTTATCAGGAGAGGCACTACACCTGTTCTTCCTATGTGGCGAGAGTGTTAGAGGAGTACGGTGTCTGTCAGTGGGAAAAACATTTTTCCCTTGTCACACCGAAAGATTTTATGGAAAAATTCGGACAGAAAAAAGTGTTTGAGGGAAGTCTAAGAGAATTAGTCGAACTTTCCAACATGCAGGAGCAGCAGGTTTTTGCTGTTGAAAAAATGGCATAAGAAAGGTGGTCTGACCGATATGCGGAAGGATATTTGCAGAAAAAAGAAGGAAAAGTTATCCGGAAAGAAAAAACAGATGGCGCAGTTGCTTTTCTTTCTTGGAATGATGGTTCTCACGTTTTATACGTTCCTTCATGGACAGAATCTGTCAGAAATTTACCGGGCAGTCCGAACAATGTCTGTTCCGTACCTTGTGGCTGCGGCAGGGTTGGCATTGTTTTTTGTCTGCGCAGAGGGCAGCATGATCTGGTATCTGCTGGAGTCTATGGCAAGCGCAAAAAAAGCTGCCGGAACAAACTATGGGATTTTAGAAAAGAGAACGGCGGTATCGTTTTTTCAATGCATCCAGTATTCCTTTATCGGATTTTTTTATTCGGGAATCACACCGTCCGCGACAGGCGGACAGCCGGCACAGCTTTATTATATGAATAAGGACGGACAGAAAGGTTCAAACAGTACGGTGGTGCTTATGACCGTGGCAGTTGTTTACAAATTTGTGTTGGTAGTTTTAGGCGTGGGTATTCTGCTGTTTTGTGGCGGAACGCTGAAAACGGAATTATATTCTTTTTTTCCATTGTATCTGTTAGGACTTGCGCTCAATACGATCGTGGTTATGGTTGTACTTGCAGCCATGCTTTTTCCGGAGTGGATGATCGGTGCCGGAGCGTGGGTAGAGAGGCAGATGATCCGCCTTGGCATCTGGAAGGAAAATCCAGCGCGCATGGATAAGGTGCGTGCATTTACGGAAAACTATAGACAGGCTGTAGAGTGGCTGAAACAGCATCCGGGAAAATTAATGGTGATCCTGTTTGTTACATTTTTGCAGAGATGCAGTGTGTTTTTACTCACGTATATGGTGTATCTTGGGCTGGGACAGTCGGGGACTTCCCTGCAGCAGGTCATGATTTTACAGGCATCGGTTTACATTGCAGTCGATATGCTGCCACTTCCAGGCGCACAGGGCATTACGGAGCTGATGTATCAGTCCGTTTTTGCACCGGTATTTGCGGCGGATCGTCTGCTTCCGTCCATGTTAGTGAGTAGGGGATTGAACTTTTATTTTCTCCTTTTCGTAAGCCTTTTGGTGGTTCTGGCAAGAAAAGTCTTTCCGAAAAATAAAGATTTGGTTAAGAAAGTATAAAACCTTCAGAAAATTGGAGTTTTTCAGGAAGGTGTGTGCTACAATGTGATTTATATTAGGTAATTGCGAAACTTTGATTAAGGTTGAGAGGATTGTGAAGAATTAACAAAATTTTCGAAGACACGTTTTTCATGAGTTTCTGTACTTCAGATAAAAAAGATAGTAAGAATTGGATACATTTTTTGAAAAGGAGAGGTTATGAGTGATCTTAAGACAAAATATTTAAAAATTGCCTGCAATTTTCTGGCAGCGATTGTGGTATTACTTTTTATCATATGTTTGCTGCCGAAGATGATCGCATATTTTATGCCATTCGTGATCGGACTGATTTTTGCGCTGATCGCTAATCCAATCGTAAGATTTTTGGAAAAATACATTAAGATCAATCGAAAATTCGGTTCGGTACTGATGATCGTGGTGGTGATCGGTCTTATTGTACTGGTGTGTTACGGTGCAGGCTCTATGCTCGTAAAAGGACTTACTGCTTTTACAGCGTATCTGCCGACGATGTCAGCAAATGCAGGAAATGAATTTACCGAGGCAATCAATCAGCTTCAGGGCTTGTTAGAGAGGCTTCCGTTTACACAGAATGTGGATTTAAGCCAGATTGAAACGGCAATTGAGAATTTTTTCACAAATCTGGTATCGGGATTGGATACGTCAACACTGGCAACGATCAGTGATTTCGCAAAAAGTCTGCCGGATGTGCTTGTGAGTGTGGTCGTCAGCCTGCTTGCAACTTATTTTTTCATTGCGGATAAAGATAAGCTGATCAGCGGAGTTGAAAAACATCTTTCACCGGCATTTTTAGAAAAAAGCAGAAATATTTGCAGCCAGCTTGCGAAGGCAGTCGGAGGGTATTTTAAAGCGCAGTTTAAGATCATGGGAGTGATCTATGTGATCCTTCTGATCGGGCTTATGATCCTGCGTGTGGATTTTGCATGGCTGATCGCATTTGGCATAGGGTTTCTTGACATGCTCCCGGTGTTTGGAACAGGAACGGTGCTCTGTCCGTGGGCAGTCATCAAGCTTTTTACCGGAGATTATAAAATGGCAGCCGGAATGCTGCTTTTATATATCGTTACGCTTGTGGTGCACCAGCTTGTACAGCCGAAGCTGATTGGAGATACGGTGGGACTTGATCCGTTTGCTTCTTTATTTTTTATGTATATCGGCTACCGTATCAGCAGTGTGGTCGGAATGATCCTTGCAATCCCAGTCGGAATGATTCTGATCAATCTGTATGAGGCGGGCGCATTCGATACACTTGTCTGGTGCGTGCGGGAGATCGTGAACGATTTCAATAACTTCCGCAAGGTTGACGGAGAGAAGAAATAAGAGTAGTGCGATTGTTTTCTAATGCAGGGGTTACCTTTGAAGAGGGATAGAACTGCCGAGGGAGCAATTAACCAGATAAAAAGAAATGAGTACTGCAGAAGTCTGAAAGATTATCAGGGAAATTTGCTTCTCGTTGGGATCAATTATGACCGGAAAACAAAAGAGCATGAATGTGTGATCGAAGAAATTAATAATGATTTGGAAGCCCGCTGGAAAATTTAAGAGCACTCCGCCATGTGGAACTGGTAGCTGCGGGAGGATATCTCATCGATTCGCCGGAAGAAATGATATGTTTATACATTTTTTCGTCCTTAAAAGTGTTGATTAAATACATATTTACATCCTTAATAATGTTGACACCTGTGGGGTAGAATTTTATAATGCAGATATATGGAAATAATTTAATGGATTCTTATAGAATATAGGAGTTGGAGGAAGGCTCATGGAACGATTTGCATTATCACGAATGAAAGAATGGAAAGAGAATGAAAATAGAAAACCATTGATTATTCGCGGGGCAAGACAGGTCGGAAAAACATGGATCATGAAGACATTTGGTCAACAGTATTTTGAGAAGACAGCCTATGTTAATTTTGATAATAACGCCCGTATGAAACAGGTATTCGAAGGAGATTTAGACATTGAAAGACTGGTTTTGGCGATCAGTGCTGAGACAGGAGTTTCTATTGAGGCAGAGAATACGCTGATTATTTTTGACGAAATTCAGGAAGTACCAAAAGCACTTACATCATTAAAGTATTTTCATGAAAATGCACCTCAGTATGCAATTGTTGCAGCAGGATCACTTCTTGGAGTTGCATTACACCAGGGTACGTCATTTCCAGTCGGGAAGGTAGATTTTCTTGATTTATATCCGCTAAATTTTAGGGAATTTTTGTGCGCAATGGGAGAAAAACAATTTGTTTCCATGTTAGACAGTTGTGATACGCAGATGGTAACAGTGTTCAAAACAAAATATATAGAACGTTTAAGGGAATACTATTTTGTAGGTGGGATGCCAGAGGTGGTAAAAGATTTTTCGGAAAAAAAGGATTATAATCGTGTTCGTGCGATTCAGAAGAATCTTATTAATTATTATCAGCAGGACTTTTCAAAGCATGCAGAAATAAAGCTTGTTCCAAGACTGAATCTTGTGTGGAACTCGATTCCGATGCAGCTTGCAAAAGAGAATAAAAAATATATTTACGGACAGGTACGTGAGGGGAGCCGGGCAAAGGATTTTGAACTGGCAATTCAATGGTTATTGGATTGCGGATTGATTCATAAAGTACAGCGGATTCAAAAACCGGATCTTCCATTGAAAGCATATATTGATTTTGATGCTTTTAAGCTTTTTTTAGTGGATATTGGATTGCTCATAGCGATGACAGATCTGGATGCAAAAGTGATTATAGAAGGAAATAAGATTTTTACAGAATTTAAGGGATCATTGACAGAGCAGTATATATTGCAGCAGTTAATATCAGATGTCGGAGTGATACCTTACTATTATTCAACGCAAAATTCCAAGGGAGAGATTGATTTTTTAGTTCAGGGAAAAACATCTGTTATTCCAATTGAAGTGAAAGCGGAAGAAAATCTGAAAGCAAAGAGTTTGAAAGCTTTTTGTGAAAAGTATCAACCATCTTATGCAGTCCGGACATCAATGTCGGATTATAGAGAGCAGGATTGGATGACGAATATTCCTCTTTATGCAATTAAGTGGATAGAAAATTATGTCAACCAATAAAACGCATAGAAATATATTAGATCAGGACACATATCCTCTAATGCATATAACATTGTGATATGTGTCCTTTTTTTAGGTAAATATAGTTTTTACAGTAATTCCATATTAATGGATTTTTCCGTAAATCCGTAATTACAGTACATCTCGTAGGCAGCTTTATTTTTTGCATTCACCTGAAGTTCAATGCCGTCAAGATTTTTTTTTGCTTTTATCTCTTTTACTTTTTCAAAGAAAAGATGTCCGACACCCATGCCGCGGTAAGGTTCGTCAACCGCCATTGTGTCGATAAAAACAATGTCCCGTGTCACCTGTGCAGGAGATTCAATATGCCGGAAGATAAGTTCTAAAATTCCGATCACATTTCCTTCATTTTCTGCAATATAGAAAGTATCGCCTTTTACGATTTCCTCAAATACTGCCTTTGGCAGAAGCGCATCATTGGGTTTGTAAATATCGGGACGCCAGTTTATATGAAGCGCCTGCCCCTGATTTAAGATGCGGACGACGGAGTCATAGTCGCTCATTTGTGCATTTCTTATGATACAGTTCATAATTATTTCACAAGCACTTTCACGAATTTCTTTTTACCACGTTTTACAACAAGTCCATCTGCGCCGAAGAAATCTGCATTGTAAGCGGTTTTAATATCGGTTACTTTTTCGTCTGCAACGGAGACACCGCCCTGTTCTACGGCACGTCTTGCGTCAGAACGGGATGGAGCAAGCTCTGTTTTTACGAGAAGAGCTAAGATGTCCATATCCCCGTCTGCAAAATCAGCAGAGGATAACTCTACCGTTGGCATATGTGCGGAATCACCGCCACCGGCAAAAAGTGCGTGGGAAGCTTCTCTTGCTTTTGTTGCTTCCTCTTCCCCGTGAACTAATTTGGTCAGCTCGAATGCAAGGATTTCTTTTGCCTGATTAAGCTGTGCACCTTCCCAGCTTTCCATTGCATCGATTTCCTCTAATGGAAGGAAAGTCAGCATACGGATACATTTTAATACGTCAGAGTCTGCCACGTTTCTCCAGTACTGGAAGAAGTCGAATGGAGAAGTTTTCTCAGGATCAAGCCATACAGCGCCGGACTGGGTTTTTCCCATCTTTTTTCCCTCAGAATTTAAAAGAAGGTTGATGGTCATAGCGTAAGCGTCTTTTCCGAGTTTACGGCGGATCAGCTCGGTACCACCTAACATGTTGCTCCACTGGTCATCGCCGCCGAACTCCATGTTGCAGCCGTATTTCTGGTATAAGGTGTAGAAATCGTAGCTCTGCATGATCATGTAGTTGAACTCCAAGAAGCTTAAGCCTTTCTCCATACGCTGTTTGTAGCACTCAGCAGTGAGCATACGGTTTACAGAGAAATGAGCACCAACTTCACGGAGAACGTCGATGTAATTTAAGTCCATGAGCCAGTCAGCGTTATTTACCATTAATGCTTTTCCATCGGAGAAGTCGATGAAACGGCTCATCTGTTTCTTGAAGCAGTCACAGTTGTGCTGGATGGTTTCCGGTGTCATCATCTGACGCATGTCGGTACGTCCGGACGGATCACCGATCATTGCGGTACCGCCACCGATTAAAGCGATTGGTTTGTTTCCAGCCATCTGGAGACGTTTCATGAGGCAGAGTGCCATGAAATGTCCTACGTGAAGGCTGTCTGCTGTCGGATCAAATCCGATATAAAAAGTTGCTTTTCCGTTGTTGATCAAATCTTTGATCTCTTCTTCGTCTGTTACCTGCGCGATAAGACCGCGGGCAACTAATTCGTCGTATAATGTCATTTTATTAGGTTCCTTTCTTTTTTTGAGTGAACGATTAAAATCCGCAGTGCCCACTCGAGAGCGAAGCTCTCTCGTTCGCGGGCTTCGCCCTATCGTCTAAGAAAATCACAAAATGCATTGTGCAAGCACAGCATTTTGTTCTTTCCTCAGACGGCACTGCTCATTTAATACGCGCAAAAACCCCCGTCCTAATAAAAGGACGAGGGTTAAACTCGTGTTACCACCTTAATTCATAAGCAGCTCACACTGCTTACCTTCGTGAGTGTCCGACAACACTCCGGCGCGGTTAACGTGCGCCACTACGTCACAGCCTACTATTGCAAGATTATCAAATATCAAAAACAAATTCGGTGTGAAGCTCGGGGATGTATTCGAATTAAGATTCCGATGCGCCTCTCATCAGCCGGCAGCTTTCTGTATCTTCCGCTTAACTGTACTTCTTCCCGTCAAAGCCTGTGTTCTGCTTCAATTAACGCTATTATAAGCACGAAAAAAATGATTTGTCAAGTGAAATAATCTCTGTCCAGCGATGAGGAATAATAATATTTATTCCTCATCGCTGACAACAGAATAAAGCACTTGAGAATATTGAAAAGTTCGCTTGAAATCAAGGTTTACAGACATTTTTCTTCAAAGAAAAGGTATCGCAGAATACCGCAAAATATCGTAACAGATTTTTAGAATGGAGTAAATTTGGAGTAAAAGTTGAAAGAAAATGGAGTAAATATTTCAAAGATGTAATGAGAAATGGCGTAGGTAGTGGTAACATTATCTACGTCATTTTTAAAAATTAAAAAAATGTGTAACGAAAAATATATGTAAAGTACATATAGATAAAGGAGGGTAGAGTATGGAAGAAATGGTAGAAATCTATCGAAAATATATGCCACAAGTATATAATTTTTTATTTAGCCTTTGTCATGATGCTCATTTAAGCGAAGAACTCACACAAGAAACTTTTTTTCAAGCGCTAAAATCTATTGATAGTTTTCGTGGTGACTGTAAGATATATGTATGGTTATGTTCGATTGCAAAACATTTATGGTATAAAGAGCTAAAGAAAAAAGATAGAGAAGTAGTGGCAGAATATGTAGAAGAAACTATTTGTCAGAAAATTACAGAAAATTCGGCAATACAGAAAATGGAAGTAATAGAGTTGTATAAAAAACTTCATTTGTTGGAGGAGCCGGTGCGAGAAGTTATGTATTTGAGATTAAATGGCGATTTTACATTTAAAGAAATTGGAGAAATTATGGGTAAAGATGAAAATTGGGCAAGAGTGACTTTTTATCGTGGAAAGCAAAGAATAAGAAAGGAGAGTAACCATGAAATGTGAAATAATTAGAGATTTGTTACCTTTATATATTGATGGGTTGACAAGTAAAGAAAGTAATCAAGAAATCGAAAAACACTTGAAAAATTGTGAAGAATGTCAAAAATACTATCAAGAAATGACAGGGGACATTGATAATTTTTCAGTGATAACAAATGAAGAAATTGAAGATGTAAATTTAATTAAGAAAATCAAGAAAAAAAATAGAAAAAAAGCATTAGGCATATTCGTTGGAGCGTTTGTTTTGTCGGGAGTTCTTATGGGAGTTGGTTTTCATTGGACACATGGCGTAGCAATGTATGAAAATGTTATTTTAAATTATGGGGTTCAAGGAGATACGGCTTATCTTACACTGCAAGGGAAACCAGGATATGAGTTGAATTTTTCGGGGGCAACGGATCAGAACAAATCTAGTTTGAAAGTTATGTATGCTCGAAATATATGGGGACATGATGAAAATGTAGTTCGCTTAGAAGGGGAGAGTAATAGAAGTGGAGAACCACCTCAGTGGATACTAGAATTTAAAGACAGAATCGTTGTGATTGAAAATGGAGAATTGGTAGATGAGAAAATAAAATAAGGTGTGTAGTGAGGTCAAGGAACAAGGCGTAGCCGATACGCCTTGTTCCATGACAGAACGGAAATTCTCACATTTGAAACTTCATCTCTATAATAATAAAACAACACAGTCGCAGCTTCCCAATACAAGAGAAGCACTTTCTCTGTTTCTGGTTAAAATTACATCCGCAGTTTTTCCATTGGTGAGAAGCACCCGGTCAGCCGGTTTTTCAAGCGGCAGTGTCACGGTATCTGTGCCGAAATTTCCGGCAATCAGAATGCGTTGTCCGGTTTCTTCGTTGGTGCGGTAGTATGCAAACATATGGTCCACATCTTCATAAGCAGCGGCAAATGTTCCGTAAGTGAAGGTTTCCACGTATTCCGGTGCTTTGCGGAGTGCGATCAGTTCTTTGTAAAAAGAAAGAACGGAATCGGAACGCTTTAACTGGTCGGCTACATTAATCTCGGTATAATTTGGGTTTTCCGAGAGCCATGGCGTGCCGGTTGTAAAACCACCGTGTGGGGAGGTATCCCATTGCATAGGGGTTCTTGCGTTGTCGCGGCTGTTTTCATAGCAGGCGTGCAGGGCAGCTTCTTTTGTGCATCCGGCATTAATCGCAGCTTGATACTGATCTTTGGTGCTGATGTCGTCATATTCGGAAATGTCGTTCCGGACACAGTTTGTCATGCCGATTTCCTGCCCCTGATAGATAAAAGGAATACCGCGGAGCAAAAAGTAAGTTGTGGCTAACATTTTAACTCCGGCTTCATTTCTGGCATGTGCAGGAAGATAGTGCGTAGCACCTCTTGGCTCATCATGATTTTCGATGATATTTGCCTCAAAACCGATGTTAAGGTCAGCTTTCTGGGTGTCGAAAAGAGCCGTGCGCCACCGCGTAAAATCAAGGTCGGGAGCGTCATACCAGCCATGTTCCCCGTAAGAGAGCACATGGGCGGAAAAATCAAATTTGGTGGAAAAATGCCCGTTTTCACCAATAAACTCACGCAGTTCGTCATCTTTTAGATTAAATACCTCACCTACGGTAAAAGCGTCATATTTGTCGAAGGTTTCATGCTTCATTTCCTCTAAGAAAATGCCAATTCCATGAGCAGAAGCCAGCATTTTATCGCAGGAGACAAGCCCGTCTGCACCGTCTGCCGGAAAAGAAGGAAAATCAAGATTTTTCTTGATATTGATAATGGCGTCGATACGGAAACCGGAAATGCCTTTTTCAAACCACCAGTTGATCATTTCATAGATTTTCTGACGGACAACCTCGTTTTCCCAGTTTAAGTCAGGCTGTTCCTTGGCAAACGTGTGGAAATAATATTTATTTGTGCCGGGAATTTTAGTCCATGCAGGACTGCCAAAATTAGAGCGGTAATTGCTTGGAGCTTCGTCATTTTTCCCTTCACGGAAATAAAAATAATCTGCATAAGGACCGTCCGGATCAGCAAGTGCCTTCTGGAACCATTCGTGCTTGTCGGAGCAGTGATTTACAACGAGATCCATGATCAGATGCATGCCGCGTTTTTTCATTTCAGCAACAAGTGTGTCGAAATCATCCATAGTGCCAAACTGTTCTGCAATTTTATAATAATCGGAAATATCGTATCCCTGATCGACAAAAGGAGATTCATAAACCGGAGAGAGCCAGATGATGTCGATACCAAGCTCCTTTAAATAATCCAGCTTTGAAATGATTCCCTTTAAATCGCCGATTCCGTCTCCGTTTGTATCCAAAAAACTTTTTGGGTAAATCTGATAAGCTACTTTATCGTGCCACCATTTTCTTTTCATAAATGCTCCTTTTCTTTCATTTGATTCTGGGGTGCGAAACTCATTTTTTGGTTTATTAAAATTGTTCAAAATTAACAAAATTTTCGAAAACACGCTTTCGCTACGTGTCGCTGGTAACGGTGCTAAGAAGCTAGTCACAACTAATGTCGTGCCTACCTTCTAAGTGCCGACCGCTCCCCAGTGTTTTCTCCAGCTTTTGTTAATTTTTCACAATTAAATTTACACAACTTTGAGTTTCGCAATCTCTACACTTGATTGTATGATACTGTTATAATAGAATAGAAGAAACGAAAAATCTTGCATAAATATAAGAAAGTATTGCACAAAACTGCTATGTAAATATGGATTAAGACAGCCTGGAAGGCGTTTTGCCATCTGTTTCAATGATGTTAAAGAGGAATCAATACAATGAAAGAAAAAATAACCCTATCCTTAGACCAGCATGAGAACGCCAGACACGGCGAAGAAATTTTTCCACTGCAAAAATATGTGACACCATTGTGGAAAGATTATCCTTTTGTCACAGCCCACTGGCATGAGGAAGCGGAGCTGACCAGAATTGAAAAAGGAAGCTGCACATATCAGATTCATCTGGAAACGTATGAAGTGGAGGCAGGAGATCTGATTTTTGTGCCACCAGCGGTGCTTCATGCGATTTCCAACGAAAAAGAGGAGCGGATGCAGTCGGAGACATATGTATTCCACATGAATTTTCTTGGGGCAAACGCCGCAGATATCTGTGCAATCCGATATTTAACGCCGCTTTTGAACCAGAAACTGATCCCGCCATTTGTGATCAAAAAAGAACATCCGCTTTATAAAAAAGCAGACGGTCTGTTTGAAAAAATAAACGCTACATATGAAAAAAAGGCACCGGGATATGAGCTTGTCATCAAATCTTATTTGTTACAATTTGTAGCAATTTTGCTTCCGTATTGTAGCAGAAATACAGAAGAAGATGCACTGCTGACGGAGCATGCAAGAAAATTAAAGGATGTTTTAAGCTACATTGGTTCACATTATATGGAAGAACTGACCATTGAAAAGCTGGCTGGAATCTGCTATTTCAGTGAGTATTATTTTATGCGTTTTTTCAAAAAATACATGGGGATGTCCTGTGTGCAATACATCAAAAATGTCCGTTTGGAGAGAGCGGCGGATCAGTTTGAAAATGGTAAAACAAATTCATTGGAAGTGGCATTGTCCTGTGGATTTTGCAATCTGTCTTATTTTCACCGCGAATTTAAGAAGAAATACGGAATGACACCGAAAAAATTTATGACCATGTCCGCTGCTGTATCAGATTTTAGGGAAAGCACTGAATAATAATATTTTATTTGACTCATAATATCATCGTGAAAAAAGTACGGAGTTTTAAGTCCGTGGAAAGAGGTAGAAAGATGATATTGAGCGAAAAAGAGACAACGGTGATCAAAGATTTACAGACACAGGAGCAGTCCTGCGTGGAAAAATACGAGAGATACAGCAAACTTGCAAAAGATCAGGTTCTCATTGACCTGTTCACAGACCTTCATGGAAAAGAGCAGAAACATTTGGAATCGCTGACACAGGTGCTGTCTGGAAAAGTTCCTTCCTGCGATTGCAATGACAGTGACGGAAAAAATTACAACCCGGCTGCTACTTACAGCATGGCACCGTCGGAGGATAAGAAAACGGACTGTTTCCTTGCAACCGACTGCATTGGCACAGAAAAACTTGTTTCTTCCACTTATAATACGGAAGTGTTTGCATTCGGTGACCCGGGCGTGAGAAAACTTTTGGCAGATATCCAGATTGAAGAACAGAATCATGCGGAGATGCTCTACAAATATAAAACAGTCAACAGTATGGCGTAATGCGGGCAGGTTTTGTGCTGCTTCGATAACGTGAATTAGAAGCCATACACAAGTCAATCACAGCCCCAAGAAAAAGAAAAATCGTACAGACAAATATGATGTTCCTGTTCGCAAAGCTCACAAAGGAAATCATATTTGTCTGTACGATTTTTCTTTTTGTTAACGCAACGACTGACTTGTGCACAGACTTTGATATCTGCCCTGCTTTATGTTATGAATGTAGCTCAAAATCCGCCATTTACCTTGTTTGCTCTGGTTATTCAAATATTTTCACTTTCTAAAATTCCTATTAAATATCAAAACAACCTATATACATCCAAGTTCCTATATGTTATTCTTAGACCATCGCAGATTACTTGCAGTTGTCCCATAACTGCAATCATAATTTTTCATTATCTTATCTGTGTTTAGACATTCGAAAAAGTCTGGCAGCATCGCCACATTTTTCAACCACAATCAATTTCATATCTACGAAGGAGGACACATGACCTTGCAAAACATTTCATCTTTTGAAACTGCAACTGGCAGTATCGATTACCCATTCACCAATGATTATATGTTTCGTGCCATTTTGCAGAAAGACAAGCAGGTGCTCACCGCACTGATCGGTGCATTGCTTCATCTGGAAAAAGAAAATATCCATGAAGTGACGATCACGAATCCAATTGAACTTGGAACCGCAATTGCAGACAAAGACTTTATTCTCGACATTCGTGTGAATTTGAATAACGAACAGCTTATTGATCTGGAAATGCAGATGTCGAACGAATACAACTGGCCAGAGCGTTCTATCAGTTATGCGGCCAGAAGTTTTGATCAGCTCAATACTGGGGAACAGTATAACGAAGTACTTCCGGTTCACAGCATTGGATTTTTAAACTTTACACTCTTTCATGATCAACCGGAGTTCTTTGCCACTTACGAGCTTCGAAATAAGAAAACCGGACATCTTTATAGTAGTAAATTTGCGATTCATGTGTTAGACTTAACGCAGATAGAACTTGCCACGGAAGAAGATAAGTATTATGAAATTGATCGCTGGGCAAGACTTTTTAAAGCTACGACTTGGGAGGAATTGCGTATGACTGCACGAAATAATCCAGATTTATTGAAAGCTTCCAATGATCTGTATACCGTAAATTCTGATGAAATAATCCGTCAGCAAGCTAGGGCAAGAGCGGATGCTGAGTTTTGGGAACGAAACCGCAATGCCAAAATCAAGCAATTGGAAGACATTATCACTGAAAATAAAAAAATGCTAGCCGAAAAAGATGCTGAATTACTCCAATTGAAAGAGGAACTTGCCAAGCTTAAGCATATTTAATAAACGTAAATTAGCAGATTTTGTGGCTGCTTCGATAACGTGAATTAGAAGCCATACACAAGTCAATCACAGCCTCAAGAAAAATCGTACAGACGAAATATGATGTTCCTGTTCGCAAAGCTCACAAAGGAAATCATATTTGTCTGTACGATTTTTTTTGTACATACTAAGAATTTGACTTGTGTATTGGCTCTAATTTCTGCCCTTCATAAACTATGACACAGCTACAAAATCTGCCTGCACTACTTTATATTCCCCACCAATTTACAACTCCGGCAGAAGCTTCAAAAATTCCTCGGTGGACTGCGAAACCGGCAATGTCGGATTAATAGAGGCGACCATTTGGCGGGAAGGCAGCTTTTCTTTTGTTTTTACAACATAAAGATCTTTCGATTCACGGCTTAAGCAGTAGTCCGGGATAAATGCGATTCCAAGTCCGATGCGGGCAAGGTCGATCAGAAGATCATTACTGCTTAATTCCACTTCCGGGATCAATTCTAACTGGTGCTGCAAAAACAGATTGTGTAAAAATTCACTCGTGGTACTCTTGCGGTCTAACATCAGAATCGGATACTGTTTCAATTCCTCGAACGGAATCTCTTGTTGCTTCAAATTAAAATAAGCAGGGTTTGCAATGAAAACATCCGTAAAATTGCAGACTGTTTTCTGGATATAAGAGTGGTTTAAGTGCGCATTCGGAAAATTTGTTACGATTAAATCCACTTTTCCCTGCTCTAAGAGGTCAACACAGCTTACGGAAGTTGCATTGGTCACCTTGATCGGAACATTCGGAAACTTCTTATGAAACTGCTTTAAATAAGGAACTAAAAAATAGCGGCAGATCGTATCACTTGCACCGATGTGTAACTGACCGAGTCCAAGGCTGCCGGAATCAAAAAGCTGGCTTTCGCCGCGCTGGATCAGATTCATGGCTGGTTCAATGTGTTTTAAAAGAACCTTTCCTGCCGGGGTTAACTGAACCTTTTTGGTGCTCCGGATAAAAAGAGGCTGCTCTAATTTTTTCTCTAACGTCTTGATCGACTGGCTGACCGCAGACTGCGAAATATAGAGCTGCTTGCTTGCCTCGGAAAAACTTAAAGAGGTTGCGACATAATAAAAAACCTTATATAACTCATAGTTAATATCCATAAAAATGTGTGTACCTTTCTGGTGCAGATTTTCGGAAAAGAAATCTGTAAATTATAATCATTTGAGGACAGGCAGTTCACCTGAATAGATATAATTATAAGACGTACTTATAATTGTGTCAATCAATTCTTATGATTTGAACAATACATTTGTATTGAGCTATTCAAAATTATGCTCATTCATGCAAGCATGATTCGCAAATTTATGAAAATTGCCTTGGTTCTGAATAGTTATAAAATATTAATTTCTCTTATAAAACAAATTAAATATATTAATTATGCTAATTTAACACTATATGCTATACTTACGGAAGATAAAAATGCATCGCGAAAGGAAAAGGGATTATTTATGAGCAATGTAAGAAGAGTTTATGTAGAAAAGAAACCGGCTTTTGCAGTAAAAGCAAAAGAGTTACAGGCTGAGATCAAGAGCTACCTTGGAATTTCATCAGTGACAGGTGTACGTGAACTGATTCGTTATGATATAGAGAATATTTCAGAGGAGACATATCAGAAAGCGCTGGTGACTGTTTTTTCTGAGCCGCCGGTTGATACTGTTTTTGAAGAAGAATTTATTTTAGGAAACGCAAAAACATTTTCGGTAGAATATCTGCCGGGACAGTTTGACCAGAGAGCAGATTCCGCGGAGCAGTGCGTGAAATTATTAAATGAGGAAGAAGAGCCGGTCATCCGCACAGCGACCACTTATGTGATCGAGGGGGATGTGACAGACGAGCAGTTAGAGGCAATCAAGCATCACTGCATCAACCCGGTTGATTCCCGCGAGACAGGCTTAGAAAAACCGGAGACTTTGGTACAGAATTTTGAAGAACCGGCAGATGTTGCATCTTTTGACGGATTCCAGACGATGCCGGAAGCACAGTTGAAAGAACTTTACAGTTCTTTGAACCTTGCCATGACATTCAAGGATTTCTTACATATCCAGAATTACTTTAAAAATGAGGAACACAGAGATCCGTCAGTAACAGAGATCCGTGTGTTGGATACTTATTGGTCCGATCACTGCCGTCATACGACATTCTCCACCGAGTTAAAAAACGTAAAATTTGACGAAGGATTTTATAAAAAACCGATCGAAGATACATACAACGACTATTTAGATACATTCAAAAATCTTTACGAGGGACGCTCCGACAAATTTGTCTGCTTAATGGACATTGCACTTCTTGCCATGAAGCGTCTGAAAAAAGAAGGAAAATTGCAGGATCAGGAAGAATCTGATGAGATTAATGCCTGCTCAATCGTTGTTCCGGTAGAAGTGGACGGCGAGACAGAAGAGTGGCTTGTAAACTTTAAAAATGAGACACACAATCATCCGACAGAGATCGAGCCTTTTGGTGGCGCAGCAACCTGTCTTGGTGGTGCAATCCGTGATCCGTTGTCAGGACGTACCTATGTTTATCAGGCAATGCGTGTGACAGGTGCGGCTGATCCGACTGTTTCTGTTAAGGATACTTTAGCAGGAAAACTTCCACAGAAAAAGATTGTCCGCGAGGCAGCGCATGGTTACAGCTCTTACGGTAACCAGATCGGACTTGCAACCGGTTATGTCAAAGAAGTTTATCATCCAAATTATGTTGCAAAACGTATGGAGATCGGTGCAGTTATGGGAGCAGCTCCAAGACGTGCCGTTCAGAGACTTACTTCTGATCCGGGTGATATCATTATTTTACTTGGCGGACGTACCGGACGTGACGGTATCGGTGGCGCAACAGGTTCCTCCAAGGCACACAATACACAGTCCACTTCCGTATGTGGTGCAGAAGTACAGAAAGGTAATGCTCCGACCGAGCGTAAGATCCAGAGATTATTCCGCCGTGAGGAAGTTGCCCATATCATCAAAAAATGTAACGATTTCGGTGCGGGCGGTGTGTCTGTAGCAATCGGTGAATTAGCAGACGGACTTCGCATTAATTTAGATAAAGTTCCGAAAAAATACGCAGGACTTGACGGAACAGAGCTTGCAATCTCTGAATCCCAGGAGCGTATGGCAGTTGTTGTTGCTCCGGAAGATGTCAAGACCTTCTTAGGATATGCAGCAGAGGAAAACTTAGAGGCTGTGGAAGTTGCAGTTGTAACAGAAGATCCAAGACTTGTATTAGAGTGGAGAGGAAAAGAAATCGTCAACATTTCCAGAGCATTCTTAAATACAAACGGTGCACATCAGGAAACCAATGTTGAAGTTGAGATGCCTGTAAAAGAAGATAACTATTTCAAAAAAATCGCAACACCAAAAGTAGCAGAGGCAGTTGCAAATAATGATATGAAAGCAGCATGGACAGCAGAACTTGCTGATTTAAATGTATGCTCCCAGAAGGGACTTGTGGAAATGTTTGACGGTTCTATCGGAGTGAACAGTGTTTACATGCCATTCGGTGGAAAATACCAGCTCACAGAGACACAGTCCATGGTTGCAAAGCTTCCGGTTGCAAAAGGAGACTGCGATACTGTGACAATGATGTCTTATGGTTTTGATCCATACTTATCAAGCTGGAGCCCATACCACGGATCTGTTTACGCAGTATTAGAATCTTTATCCAGAATCGTGACTGCCGGTGGTGATTACAAAAAAGTACGTTTCACATTCCAGGAGTACTTCCGCAGAATGAGCGGGGATCCGAAACGCTGGAGCCAGCCATTTGCAGCATTACTCGGTGCTTACAACGCACAGATCGGTTTCGGACTTCCGTCTATCGGAGGAAAAGATTCCATGTCCGGAACGTTCAATGATATTGATGTACCACCAACACTGGTTTCTTTTGCAGTGGATATCGCAAAGGAAAAAGACATCATCACACCGGAATTAAAAGAAGTAGGAAATCAGTTAGTACTGTTTTCCATGAAAAAAGATGAGTTCGATCTTCCGGATTATACAGAAGTTATGAAATTATATGATGCCATTCATGAACTGATCCAGACAGGCGTGATCGTATCCGCTTATGCACTTGACGGAAAAGGACTTGCAGCAGCAGTCAGCAAAATGGCATTTGGTAATAAGCTTGGTGTGACGATCAGTGAGGATGTTTCTGCGGAAACATTATTTGCACCGGGATTCGGTAATATCGTTGCAGAAGTTCCAGCAAACAAAGTCGCAGATGTAAAGGCATGCTTAGAAAAAGCAGGATTAGCCGGAAGCGAAGCGTTAGTCGGCTGGGTGAATGAAGAGGAAAAATTCATTTATGGTGATATGACAATTTCCATGGACGAGGCATTAAATGCATGGACTGCTACTTTGGAAAAAGTATTCCCAACCCGCGCAACCGAGAACAAAGACGAAGTTAAAACAGGATTATACAAAGCAGACAGTATTTATGTGTGCAAAAATAAAGTGGCAAAACCAACTGTATTCATCCCGGTATTCCCGGGAACCAACTGCGAGTACGACAGTGCGGATGCATTTGAGCGTGCAGGTGCCAATACCATCGTTAAGGTATTCAAAAACATGAATGCAAACGATATCCGTGAATCTGTAGATGAGTTTGTAAAAGCAATCGAACAGTCCCAGATCATCATGTTCCCGGGCGGTTTCTCCGCCGGTGACGAACCGGATGGATCTGCAAAATTCTTCGCAACTGCATTCCGCAATGCAAAGATGACAGAAGCAGTCATGAAGCTGTTAAATGAGAGAGACGGTCTTGCACTTGGTATCTGTAATGGTTTCCAGGCACTGATCAAATTAGGATTAGTTCCTTACGGAGAGATTCGTCCACAGTCAGCCGAGTCACCGACTTTGACCTACAACACGATCGGACGTCATGTGAGCAAAATGGTTTACACCAAAGTTGTTTCCAATAAATCCCCATGGTTACAGGGCGCAGAACTTGGTAAAGTATACTGCAACCCGGCTTCCCACGGTGAGGGACGTTTCGTAGCACCGGCAGAATGGTTAGACAAACTGTTTGCAAACGGACAGGTCGCTACCCAGTATGTGAATGAAGCAGGAGTTCCAACCATGGATGAAGAGTGGAATGTCAATGGTTCCTATCGTGCGATTGAGGGTATCACAAGCCCGGACGGACGTGTACTTGGTAAAATGGCTCATTCAGAGCGCCGTGACAGAAGTGTTGCAATGAACATTTACGGAGAGCAGGATATCAAGATCTTTGAATCCGGCGTAGCTTACTTTAAATAAGAGATTACATCAGGACCTCACAGAGTGGAAAAAACATTCTGTGAGGTCTTTTTTGCGTCTTACTGCAGAAACTTTACCACTTATCCGAAATCTATTTACAAACCACATTCCATTTCCTATACTGAGATAGTCGACAACGACAAAGAACGTAGGAAAGGTAAGGGGAAAAGATGAAGGTTACATCAAGTAAACTGATCGAACAGAAGAAATCGATTCTGAAACAATTATTAGATAGATTGCTGCAGACATATTCGTATGCGTCCATTCTGATGACAGATTCAAAAGGCAAACAGTACACCATTTCAAAACAGGGAATCAGCATTACGGAGAACATGTTTGTGGAGTTAGGTTATGTGGCAAAAGTATATGACGGTGAGAGCTATGGAGAATATGCGTTCAGCCACATTGATGAGAGCGAGATTGACAGCATTGCAGAAGAAATCAAAAATCATGTGATGCCGTGGGCAAAAAAGCTTCCGGATGACATGAAAGTGAAACAGTATCCAGAAATTCCGGATGAAGCATATCATTTTGAAAAAAGCACTGACTATGAAGTTTTGCCGGAAGATTTAGGCGATGAGGAGATCGTAAAACGCCTTGGTGCATTGCGTGAAAAAGCAATGGCGCAGGATGAAAAAATCGTTGAGATCAAGACAGCGTGCGTTTACCAGATTTATCACAAATTATTTTTATCTCCAAACAAAGATATGACGCAGAACGTCATGTGGACAAACGGCATGATCATGGGACTGATCCCGAAGGGCGAGGAGATGAAGATGGCATTTGACAGCTGCTCCGGCTGTGGCGGAATGGAAATTTTAGATGACATGGAAACAAAAATTCCATCATTAGTGCAGAAACTCAATGATCTTGCCACAAGTGAACCAATCACACCGGGCGAGTATGACTGCATCTGTGCACCGGATGTCACAGGCATGATCGTGCATGAAGCATTCGGACACGGCGTTGAGATGGATATGTTTGTGAAAAAACGTGCTCTGGCTGAAAAATATATCGGTGAATATGTGGCTTCCCCGTTAGTTACCATGCATGATGGCGCATCGGCTGCGTCTGAGACCGCAACTTTCTTTTTTGATGATGAGGGAACACTTGCGCAGGATACCGTCATCATTGATAAAGGAATCTTAAAGACCGGAATCTGTGATGCACAGGCTGCTATGGCACTTGGCACAAAACCGACCGGAAACGGAAGAAGGGAAAAGAACAGCCACAAAGCGTACACGCGGATGACCAATACTTTCTTTGAGCCGGGCACAGATAAAGTGGAAGATATGATCGCCTCTATTTCCTATGGGTTTTATCTGGAAAATGCGAGCAGCGGCATGGAAGATCCGAAAAACTGGGGAATCCAGTGCTTAGTTGACATTGCAAGAGAAATCAGAGACGGTAAATTTACCGGAAAAGTATTTTCTCCGATTGTACTGACCGGATATGTACCGGACTTATTAAAATCAATTTCCATGATGTCAGACGAGTGCAAACTCGCAGGAACCGGTTATTGTGGAAAAGGACACAAAGAGTGGGTAAAAGTATCTGACGGCGGTCCATATATCAAAGCCAGAATCAGATTGGGATAAAAAGGAGAGAGACAGATGCGTGAAAAAATATTACAGGCAATTCGGGAATTTCAGATAGAAACCTACCTTGTGACAGAGAAAACAGTCGAGGGTGCAGAACTTTATTTTATAAAAAAAGAACTTGATATGCGCAGGATGAAACAGGATGCGGTGTCTGCGGTTACCATTTACCGTGATTTTGAGGCAGACGGAAAGAAAATGCGTGGTTCCGCAAACATCAACATTTTTCCGGAGATGACACAGGAGGAAGTAGATGAGGCGGTAAAAGGTGCTTATTACGCAGCTTCCTTTGTAAAAAATCCATTTTTTGAACTCCCAAAAGGGAAAAAAGAGAATAAAGTGCAGGTAAAAAGCACACTTTGTGGAAAAAGCCTTGAGGAGATCGGAGATGCATTTGTAAAAGCGCTTTACTGTGTGGATGTGCAGGAAGATGCATTCATCAATACGGCTGAGTTTTTCATGGAAAAAACAACGACTGCGATTTACAATTCAGAGGGCATTGATGTTTCTTATGAAAAAAACAGTGTGAACGGAGAGTTTGTCGTACAGTGTATCACACCACAGGATGTCGAGCAGTATCAGGAGTTCGCCTATGATGATCTTGACACAGAGGCACTGACGGCACAGGCAAAAGAAGCATTGGAACGGGTATGCGACAGGGCAAGGGCGACAGAAGCACCGGAAAAAGGAAACTATAAGCTGCTTCTTTCCGGAAAAAATGTGCGCACACTGATCGATTTTTACATGGACCGGTCATCCTCTGGCATGGTCTATCCGGGTTATTCTAACTATCAGGCAGGAATGGATGTGCAGGGAGAAAAAGTGCAGGGAGAAAAATTAAATATCACGCTCCATGCATCCAATCCTTATTCAAGTGAGGGAATCCCGATGAAAGATCTTACACTATTAAAAGAGGGAGAACTGAAGGCAATTCATGGAAATGCCCGGTTTGCATACTATTTAGGTGTCGAGCCGACCGGAATCTACAGTGCGGTAAAACTGGATAATGGCACTAAAACTCTTGAGGAGATGAAAAAAGAACCATACCTTTATGTGGTAAGTTTTTCTGACTTCTCCATGGATAGCTTAAGCGGATATTTTGGCGGTGAGATTCGTCTCTCCTATCTTTTCGACGGTGAGAAAGTGACGCCGGTAACCGGAGGTTCCGTCAGTGGCAATCTGCTGGAACTACAGAAAGATATGGCATTTTCCACCGAGCGTTATAAAGATAAAGATTATGACGGGCCATTTGCGGTCGAATTTCATGGGGTAGCGGTCGCAGGAAAATAATGTGTGCTATTCAATCTTCACAAACTCCGGTTTCCTCTCACGGAAAACCGTAAAGTAATCAAAGCCGGCGTCTTTTAATATAGAAGGAACTTTTGCAAAATCAAATGCAACATGTTCCGGTTTGTGGGCGTCGGCACCGATTGTGATGATCTCGCCGCCAAGTTCCCGGTAACGCCGGATGATCTCCTCAGTTGGATTCGGGTGATCAAGACCGTATTTAAAACCGCCGGTGTTCAGCTCGATCCCTTTTCCGAGGGAGACAAGTTTTCGTAAAATCTCATCAATCACATCCTGATATTCTTTCCAGTCATAATTTTCATTGGAGGTCGGACCGTAGCGGACAACATAGTCGAGGTGTCCGTATACGTCGAAATCATGGTAACTTTCTATATTTTCAAGAATGGATTCAAAATATTCGCGGTAGGCGGCTTTCTCTGTCCGTTTTTCATAAAAAGCCGCATAATACGGATCAAATCCATGCACAACATGGGAGGAACCTATGACAAAATCAAATGGATACTGCGATAAAATATCCGTGTACAGCGCAGCCAGATGCGGCTGTAAGCCAAGCTCAATGCCGAGGCGTACCGGAAGCTTTGCGGCATATTTTTCCTGATAGGCAAGTACGGACGAAGTATAATTTGGCAGATCGAGAAGAAAAATATCCGGCTCCTCAGGATAATCAATATCAAGATGATCTGTAAAGCAGATCCCGGCAAGTCCTTTTTTGATAGCAGAAGAGATCATTTCTTCCTGCGGGGCTTCACTGTCCCCGGAAAACTGGCTGTGCATGTGTGTGTCCCAGAGCCGGTAATGCGAAAATTTGGTTTCCATAAAATCTATATTCCTTTCCGTGAAAAAATTATTAGTAAAATTAATAATTAAAAATTTCTAAAAATACAGCGGCTAAGTTATAATAAAACGCCTGTATCATGCATTTATCTGATATCTAATATAACTTATTTTACAAGAAAATGGAATAGATTGTACGTGATTTTGTACAAAGTGAATGAAAAACATAGTCGAAAAATAAATATAGTGAAAAATTTAACAAACTCATGAAAAACACTTGAACTTTATACAGAAATTGGTTAAAATAAAGGAAGCTTGGGAACAATAGTTTTCCAAAAGTATATTTTATACAATTCTAGGAGGAATTTAAAATGGCAGTAAGAGTAGCAATTAATGGTTTCGGCCGTATCGGTCGTCTTGCTTTCAGACAGATGTTCGGAGCAGAAGGATATGAAGTAGTAGCAATCAACGATTTAACAAGCCCTAAAATGTTAGCACACTTGTTAAAATATGATTCTTCTCAGGGAAAATATGAGCACGCTGATGAAGTATCTTACACAGATGATTCTATCATCGTTTGCGGAAAAGAAATCAAAATCTACGCATTCCCAGATGCAAACAACTGCCCATGGGGTGAATTAAAAGTTGACGTTGTATTAGAGTGTTCTGGATTCTACACAAGCAAAGAGAAAGCTCAGGCTCATATCAATGCAGGTGCAAGAAAAGTTGTTATCTCCGCTCCAGCTGGTAACGATCTTCCAACAATCGTTTACAACACAAACCATGAGACATTAAAACCAACAGATACAATTATTTCTGCAGCTTCCTGTACAACAAACTGCTTAGCACCTATGGCTGACGCATTAAACAAATATGCACCAATCCAGTCTGGTATCATGGTAACAATCCATGCTTACACAGGTGATCAGATGACTCTTGACGGACCACAGAGAAAAGGTGATTTAAGAAGATCTCGTGCAGCAGCAGTTAACATCGTTCCTAACAGCACAGGTGCTGCAAAAGCTATCGGATTAGTTATCCCAGAATTAAACGGAAAATTAATCGGATCTGCACAGCGTGTACCAACCCCAACAGGTTCTACAACAATCTTAACAGCAGTTGTTAAAAAAGCTGGTGTTACAAAAGAAGATATCAACGCAGCTATGAAAGCAGCAGCTAACGAGTCCTTCGGATACAACGAAGACGAAATCGTATCTTCTGATATCGTAGGAATGAGATTTGGTTCTTTATTCGACGCTACACAGACAATGGTTAACCAGGTATCTGATGATCAGTACGAAGTACAGGTTGTTTCTTGGTATGATAACGAGAACAGCTACACATCTCAGATGGTTCGTACAATCAAATACTTCTCTGAGTTAGCATAATCAGAATGAAACATTCACTGCACGGTAGACTACTTTTTTAAGCGACAGGCTGCCAGAGTGCAGATAAGACTCAAAAAAGGGGTCCGGTCTTTTGGGACCGGGCTCCTTTTTGTGTAAACGATTATGATAGATAATTGCGAAACTCATAACAACCTAAATTGAATTGTGAGAAATTGACAAAAGACATGAAAGACATTGGGGAGCCGCCGGCACTTAGAAGGCAGATACAACGGTAAGTTGTGTCTGGCTTCTTAGTACCGTTGCGAGCGACACATAGCGAAAGCGTGTCTTGAATGTTTTTGTTAATTTGAACAATTTAAAAAAGACTATGAGGAGTTTCACAATTATCTATAAAATATAAAAATAAAGGAGACTACTTAATATGTCATTAAATAAAAAATCCGTAGATGATATCAATGTAAAAGGACTTCGTGTACTTTGCAGATGTGACTTCAATGTACCATTAAAAGATGGAAAGATCACAGACGAGAACCGTCTTGTAGCAGCTCTTCCAACAATCAAAAAATTAATCGCTGACGGCGGAAAAGTAATTCTCTGCTCTCACCTTGGAAAAGTTAAAACAGAAGAAGACAAATTAACAAAAACACTCGCTCCTGTAGCAGTAAGACTTTCTGAGTTATTAGGACAGGAAGTAAAATTCGTTGCTGATCCGGAAGTAGTTGGACCAAACGCAAGAGCAGCAGTAGAAGCTATGAAAGACGGCGAAGTTATTTTACTTGAGAATACACGTTTCAGACCGGAAGAGACAAAGAACGGTGAAGCATTCTCCAAAGATCTTGCTTCTATCTGTGATGTATTCGTAAATGATGCATTCGGTACAGCTCACAGAGCACACTGCTCTAACGTTGGTGTTGCACAGTTAGTTGACACAGCAGTTGTTGGTTACTTAATGCAGAAAGAAATCGATTTCTTAGGAAATGCAGTTGAAAATCCGGTAAGACCTTTCGTTGCAATCCTTGGTGGCGCAAAAGTTGCTGATAAATTAAACGTTATCTCTAACTTACTAGAGAAATGTGATACTCTTATTATCGGTGGTGGTATGGCTTACACATTCTTAAAAGCAAAAGGATATGAGATCGGTTTATCTTTAGTAGATGACAGCAAGATTGATTACTGTAAAGAAATGATGGAGAAAGCTGAGAAACTTGGTAAAAAATTATTATTACCAGTTGACGCTGTAACGATCAAAGATTTCCCTAACCCAATCGACGCTCCTGTAGAAGTAGAAGTATATGATGCTGACAAAATGCCGGCTGACCGTGAGGGATGCGATATCGGACCTAAGACACAGGCTCTTTTTGCTGACGCTGTTAAGACAGCTAAAACAGTTGTTTGGAACGGACCTATGGGCGTATTTGAGAACCCAACACTTGCAGCAGGAACAATCGCTGTAGCAAAAGCTTTAGCTGACACAGATGCTACAACAATCATCGGCGGTGGTGATTCCGCAGCAGCAGTTAACCAGTTAGGTTTCGGTGACAAGATGACTCACATCTCTACAGGTGGTGGAGCTTCTCTTGAATTCTTAGAGGGTAAAGAATTACCAGGCGTTGCAGCTGCAAACGATAAGTAAGAGCAGCCATGACATAAATGCAGCTGCAAACGATAAATAGACGTGATTACAGCGGATTGAGAATAAGTAAGTAATCTTGTGCGCATGCTTGCATGCACATGATTGCTTACTTATTTGAAAGCGCAACGCGCGCCTGGAAACTCGCAGAGTTTTCAGGCAATCCGCAAAATATAAGTACATGAAAGAAGGAAAAATATAATGGCAAGAAAGAAAATCGTAGCCGGAAACTGGAAAATGAACATGACTCCAAGCCAGGCTGTAAAATTAGTAGAAGAGTTAAAACCACTTGTAGTCAGTGATGATGTAGAAGTTGTTTACTGTGTACCAGCAATCGACATCGTTCCTGTTGTAGAAGCAGTAAAAGGAACCAACGTAGCAGTTGGAGCAGAGAATATGTACTTCGAAGAGAAAGGTGCATATACCGGAGAAATCTCAGCAGAGATGTTAGTAGATGCAGGTGTAAAATACGTTGTATTAGGACATTCTGAGAGACGTGATTACTTCAAAGAGGATGACGTTTTATTAAATAAGAAAGTAAAGAAAGCTTTCGAAAAAGGACTTACACCAATCCTTTGCTGTGGCGAGACATTAGAGCAGAGAGAGATGGGAATCACTCTGGACTGGATCCGTTTACAGATCAAATCTGACTTAAAAGACGTAACAGCAGAGCAGGTTGCTTCCATGGTGATCGCTTACGAGCCAATCTGGGCAATCGGTACAGGTAAAACAGCTACAACCGAGCAGGCTGAAGAAGTTTGTAAAGCAATCCGTGAGTGCATCGCAGAAGTTTACGGAACAGATACAGCAGAGAAAGTTCGTATCCAGTACGGTGGATCTGTAAATGCAGGTAATGCAGCAGAATTATTTGCACAGCCAGACATCGATGGTGGTTTAGTTGGCGGAGCAAGCTTAAAAGCTGATTTCGGCAAGATCGTAAACTACAAATAAGGTGAATTCACAGAGAGTTTGTGCTAATTACCGGTAAAAAGTAATTTCACAGAGCAATATAAAACGGGTTTATAAATTCACTGAAAGACAGCACAGCCATCGGTTTTGAATCATTAAAGACAGAAATAATAAAACAGCTTACAAGCAATAAAGAGTTGTCGGATGAGGAGATTGCGGCAATTAAAAAAACATTGGAAGAAATGGCAGAACATAACAAAAAAGATCTTTCGGATTTTAAAAAATATTTAAAAGATGAAGTTGTTCATGGCATTCAGCAGACAATCAATGAAAATACACAGAATATCGAAAACAACACAAATGCTATTACACAGAATGCACAGGACATCCAGAACAGTGTTACATCTATTTCAAATCTGATCACATCATTTAATGGAATGCAGACAGATGTTTCAAATATCCAGGATCAGGTATTGGTACTTTACGACAAATTAAATAAAACATTCCCAGTCTGTCGGACTATAGAAGTCCGACAGACTGATTAGCATCCTTTCTTGGACGCCCTCTTGAGCGTTTGGTTTTTGACACTTCAGGTTCTTTTTTCTTGCGTCCCCGCTTCTTTGGTTCAGGCTTATGGACGGGTTCTGAAAGACCGAGTGCCTCGAGTTCTTCAAAAACAATCTGCAGTGTATGAACCCAGCAGCCATCATCTGTTTTTGGCTTCTGAGGTGCATTGGTCTTTCGCCATGCACTTGACAGATCATCCATCAGATCGCCGTAGCTCATCTTATTTAGGAGACCGGCTCTGGTGGCTTTACGGATAATCCGGCACGTCATTACTGTAGTGATGAAATTTACGAATTCTGACCCGATAACAGAGAAATTACCTTGGACATTTGTCTTGTCAAGGCAGTCATCACTTTTGTATCGGTTAAATACAAGTTCAAGCAGCCATCTGTCATCGTAACACTGGTATGCGGTTTTAGGATTAAGATCCTGATCACTCTCAAAAACGATCACGCCGAATAATGAAGACTTTTTGCTGTATTTCTCGGGTTCAAAGTTTTTTTTGTTTTCAGTCTTTGTCAGGTAATCAGCTTCTTCAATGGCTGCTTTTCTGGCATGGAAAGATGATAAGGGTAATCCGATGGACAAAGACAGTGTGGCACAGGACAAGATATTTTACGCAGACTGGATAGATGATATTGCCCCGGAACTTGATTTTACATCGACCAATAATGTTGCCGAGACACAGACGGTAGCAATGAACATGAGTGATAAAGGCTCCGGAATTACAGAGATTTATTTTGGATTGCAAAATCCGGAAGAAACAGAGGTGGTTTTCACACCGTGTACATCAGCTCAGAGTAATCAGACGGTTGTAGAGCCTGGAACGTATTATATGGCATGCAAAGATACATCCGGAAACATGACATGTATATCAGCAGATTTCTTTAAGATCACATTAGATTATGGAGATGCAACCTGTCCGGTACGTTACATCGTAGGACTGGAAGGAAACACCGTGACACTTCCAAATCCGGAAAAACTCGGATATACGTTTGAAGGATGGGAGCAGACAGAATAATGTCAGTAAAAGAAAAAAACAGAATATATGGATCACAATTATTATGTTTTTATTAACCACAGGGGAATTGATTGCGGATATAGTGGCAATGGCAGGTATTTATTGTTTAGGAACTTTCTTTCGTGAATTATTAAATTCAGATATCATGGCATATCTGATGATCCCGGTAGACGTATTGTTACTGATTTTAGGTATCTATATATTGCAGAGATTAAGAAAGATCATTTGGAGCTTATGCACAAAAAAATAATATTTCCTTTTTATTGAAGATGACAGGAGAATTGAAAATGGTTTATATTTTAAAAAATTTGAATTTAAGAAAGTTATGCATATCATTTACGATTTGTTTTATTTTTATCATAATCGGAATTACACATGTATTTGCAGATGAAAAACCTACGATTACACAGGTTGTTATGGACCAAGATGTAGGCGCACGGCTTAATGAAGGGGATTCTGTAAAAATGAGCGTCAAAGCAGACGGTGCAACTGCAGTGCATGCATGGATAACAAATAAAAATTCATATCATTATAGCTTTGATAATCCAGACGAGCGTAAGAAATATTCTCATTATGTTGATTTTGTATACAATAATGCAACAGGAGAGTATGAATACACATTTGTTAATGATGCAGATGCTGCATCAGGAAAATGGGTAATAGAAAAATTTGTCTTAAGTAATGCAGGAAAATCATATGATTGTTATTTCATACAGAACAATGGAACTTATAAAGACCTTGAGGATTTTTATGTAAATGTTTATAAGGGTGGAGTATTAGAAGATCTTGTATTTGTTCATTTTCAGGAATGGAATCCAATTTCGGGAGAATATGAGAACAAAACTACAAAATCTGTACAGAGAGGTACAGCAGCTGAAGATCTTGGGACATTATATCAGCCAGCCGATATAGACGGGTTAAATTTTATAAAATGGCATGGTGAAGATGGACAAAAGATGAATGATGATCAGTTCAATTATGCATATCCTGAATACGATAAAAAGATCGTCAGGTTATATACATCAGATGAAAATGGAACGGAAAAATTATTGGACATAAAATATTCTATGCAGAATGATGAGATTGATTTATCTGAATATAACAATAATTTAAAAAATTATGATCTGAAATGGTATTACTTTGGCAGTGAATTTAATGTATTAAGAAACCCGGTTGAAATTAATGATATGTATACAGTAAACGAATATGCAAGTCAAATATTAGTTGCTGCTTTAACACAAAAAAACGAGGAACCAGGGCAGCCGAATACACCAGAAACACCACAGACTCCAGAAACACCACAGACTCCGGAAACGCCACAAAATCCAGAAACACCACAGACACCGGAAGAATCTAATACAACTGGACAAAATATATCGGGTAGACTGAATGAAAATTCAGTAAAAGAAGAAACAAATAATACAGTTAAAGATCAGAGTGTAAATGAAGAAATACAGGCAGAAGATACATTATCACCAAAGACCGGAGAAAGTCAACTGGGAAAAACAATGGCAGCAATGGTTATTGTAGGATGTATGGCAAGTGTAATTTACATAGTAAGAAAGCGTGAATTATATGAAAAATAGAAAATGGATATGTGGTTTATGTGCTTTATTTTTGCTGTTTTCTTCAACCTCTGTTCTGGCCGCATAGGTCACATTTGATGGAAACCACACTTACAAAGCAAATTTTAAAAAGAAACCATATCAGCTAAAAATAAGCGATTTACAGTACGACGGTGTAAATACTTATAACCAGATCAATGTTATTGATAATATGGGCGAGGATACACAAAAGGCACAGGATTTTACAGAGGCACATCCGGGGAATACTTCTTTGCATGATGAATATACAGTCAATGGAGCTTCCGGACTGGATGAATTATATGTAAAAGATAACGACCGGATTACAGTAGAGTTTAAGGCTGATGAAGATTATTTCCTGAAAGATGTTATATATAACGGAAAAAGCATGTTAGGCAGCTTGAAGGAAACATACGCTTCTGATGGAAGCAGTCAAGGAAGCGTATCTTTTAATATTAACAATACATCAGCGGTACAGACACTTGAGGTTCAGTTTTCTCCGGAATGGGCGTATTCAACCGCCCTGTCCGGTGGAAATATTGTTTTATCACGGTATGTAGGGAGAAATACAGTGGTAAACGTGCCTTTTTTATCAGAAATGGTAGAAAACCCGTTTCAAATAAGTTATAATTCTATCGGCGCAAGAAAGCGGATTCAATTTCGCGGATAGTAGCTATAGGAATAACAATGTTTTAATATTTTACGACGGAGAAATAGAATGTCTGAAAAGTGCAGAAAAATTATATATGCACTTGTAGTGACAGTATTTGCTGCTTTTTTATGGATGATCTGCTGTGAGAATGACCGGAAAGTGACCGATACAGTTATCGGGGAGACAACAGTACAGAGTATGCGTTCTGGGGAAAAGTCAGTTTCACTGGAACAGAGTGATATACCGAAAATAGAGATTGAGGATCTGACAGATGCATTTACTGTGATTTTACAGTATGCTCCGAAAGATATGCTTGCAGGCTGTACGGTGGATGAATCATTTTTGATGTGGTTTTATGCGCAGTATGGCAGGGATGCAGTGATACACATTGCATTTGATGTGCTGGATGGCGGGAATGACCCAGATGTCTGGTATGAGGAAACCGGAAATTCTATCCATGTGCTGTGGCTGCTATATTGCAGGGACAGTGGATTTGGACAGTATGAACTGGAAAACGTATATTGGATGCAGACAGCGGCTGCCTCGGAAATGGTATTTGGATTCGCCGGTGATATTAATTTCGCAGAGAACTGGTATACAACCGAGTATATGAAAGAACAGCCGGATGGGTTGTGGGATTGTTTTTCAGAAGACTTGCTTGCGCAGATGCAGGGCGTAGATGTGATGATCATGAATAATGAATTTACCTACGCAAATAAAAAAGGGGCAACATCAGTTTACGGCAAAGCTTACACATTTCGTGCCGACCCGCAGAAAGCAGAATTGTTGGAAATATTTGGAACCGACACAGTGACACTGGCGAATAATCATGTCTATGATTATGGGAAAAGAGGATTACTTTCCACGTTAGATGTATTGGATCAGGAGGGCATTCCTTATTCGGGCGCCGGAAGAAATCTCAAAGATGCATCGAAAATTATTTATTATGTGATGAATGGACGTAAAGTTGCCTTTGTATCGGCAACACAGATTGAGCGTTCCAAACAGTATACAAAGGCTGCAACCGAAACGGAACCGGGTGTTTTGAAAGCGTTACATCCGGAAAAATTTTTGAAAATAGTAGAGGAGGCAGCACAAAACAGCGACTATGTGATCGCAGAAGTGCACTGGGGAACAGAGGGGATGCTTTATCCGGATCAGTCACAGCGGCATCTGGCAGAACAGATCGCACAGGCAGGAGCAGATGTGATCATAGGAGGACATCCGCACCGGCTTCAGGGCGCTGCCTTTGTGGGTGATGTTCCAATTGCATATAGTCTTGGAAATTTCTGGTTTTCTACCGGAACATTGTATACAACATTGTCAAAAGTTACCATTACAGAGGATGGAACAGTAAAACTTTCTTTTATCCCTTGTATACAGCAGAATCTTACAACAAGGATTCTTACAGAACCGGAAGAACGATCAGATTTTTATGAATATCTGGCTTCTGTTTCCGCAGATATCGGAATTGATGCGGACGGGGTGGTTTATCATAAAAATGCGGATGATTATCCTGCAGGAGAGATTTTATATGACTCTGATACAAGCCGGACAGATATTATCGGTATGGCTGATAATGAGGGAGACGCGATTGATATTGTCGGTAACCTGAGAGAAGACCGGTAATTTAATTTTGGAATAGTGACTGCAGATTCTAAATCTATGGTTTCCTATAGATAAATGAGATATGTGTCGTACAGGCACCTCAAAGTTTAAGAAGAAGAGAGGATAAGAACATGAGTAAAAAACCTACTGTATTAATGATTTTAGATGGATACGGTTTAAATGACAGAACAGACGGAAACGCTGTTGCACAGGCAAAAACACCTGTCATGGATCAGTTAATGAAAGAATATCCGTTTGTAAAAGGAAATGCCAGCGGTCTCGCTGTAGGTCTTCCGGATGGACAGATGGGTAACTCTGAAGTTGGACATATGAACATGGGCGCAGGAAGAATTGTATATCAGGAGCTCACAAGAATCACAAAAGAGATCAATGATGGCGATTTCTTTAAAAATCAGGCATTATTAGATGGAATGGAGAATGTGAAGAAAAACAATTCTGATCTTCATTTATACGGACTTCTTTCTGACGGTGGTGTTCACAGCCATATCACACATGTTTATGGTTTATTAGAGCTTGCTAAGAGAGAAGGAATCAAGAATGTTTATGTACACTGCTTCTTAGACGGACGTGATACAGCACCTACTTCCGGAAAAGGATTTATTGAAGAATTAGAAGCAAAAATGGCTGAGCTTGGTGTAGGTAAGATCGCTTCTATCTCCGGACGTTACTATGCAATGGATCGTGATAACAGATGGGATCGTGTGGAAAAAGCATACAAAGTACTTACAACAGGTGAGGGAGAACAGGCAGAGAGCGCAGTCGCAGCAATGGACGCTTCCTATGCAAAAGATGTGACAGATGAATTCTTTGTTCCAACTGCTATCACAGAGAATGGTAAGCCAGTTGCTACAATCAAAGATAACGATACCGTTATTTTCTTCAATTTCCGTCCAGACCGTGCCCGTGAGATCACAAGAGCATTCTGCGCAGATGAATTTGATGGTTTCGAGAGAGACGCAAGAAAGAATGTTACTTATATCTGCTTTACAGAATATGATGCAACAATCCCGAATAAAGAAGTTGCATTCAAGAAAGTAGAACTGAAAAATACATTTGGTGAATATCTTGCAGCTCATGGCAAAAAACAGGCAAGAATTGCAGAGACAGAGAAATACGCACACGTTACATTCTTCTTTAACGGTGGTGTAGAAGAACCAAACGAAGGTGAGGACAGAATTTTAGTAAAATCTCCAAAGGTTGCTACTTATGATTTACAGCCAGAGATGAGCGCACCGGAAGTTTGCGATAAATTATGTGCAGCGATCCGTTCTGAAAAATATGATGTGATCGTGATCAATTTTGCAAACCCTGATATGGTTGGTCATACAGGAATCTTAGAAGCTGCAATTAAAGCAGTCGAGACAGTAGATACATGCGTTGGAAAAGCAGTCGATGCGATCAAAGAAGTTGATGGACAGTTATTTATCTGTGCTGACCACGGTAACGCAGAGCAGCTGGTAGATTACGAGACAGGTGCACCATTCACTGCTCATACAACAAATCCTGTACCATTTATTTTAGTAAATGCAGATCCTTCTTATAAGTTAAGAGAGAACGGATGCTTAGCTGATATCATTCCTACACTCATTGAATTAATGGGTATGGAGCAGCCGGCTGAGATGACTGGAAAATCATTATTGGTGAAATAACACCCAGAGTTTAAAGGACGCAGTGTTGCAGATTTTGTGGTGCTTTCTCAGGGGTTGAAGGGCAGCTATAAGCGTCCTTTCACAAGTCGTGATTTTATATGTAATGAAAAAGAAAAACGGTATAAACGAAATATTATGTTTATACCGTTTTTCTTTCATTTACGTTACGCATGACTTGTGAGAGGACACTTATACATGCCCGGTCAACGTCATGAACCGCACCACAAAAACTGCAATTAACGTTATGGAACTCCTGGTTATAGAATGAATTACTGCTATAAACTGGAAGCTAACAACATCTTTTCAAGACTATAATACCGCCATCATCAGCAATCATAAAATAATCGCCATTATAACTAAATCCGCAAATATAAAGACCATAACTTTCAAAAATTTTTGTTTTCTTATTTTGATTGGAAATAAAAGTTACAGTTCTAATATATTCCGTTGTTTCTTGTATAATAATCTGTTCTTCTTGATTTGTTACCTCTGGAAATTTTCCTCCGTACTGTCCTGCTATTAAGATTGCTTCACTCGGTAACTTATCACAAAATGCAATAAGTTCTTCTTCATCATAATCAACTATACAATTTTCAAGCTTTCCATTATCACAATCTAAAATAGTAGTTTTTTGTGAAGAAATAATAATCAGTTTATTAGGATTTTCTTTAGAGAAGCCTGCCCATTCAAACCCTCCAACAGAAAAACTTGTTACAAATTTCCAATCATCAATATTTTTACAAGCGTTGATACTTTCATCAAAAGTCATTAACATAAAATATCATGCCCTTTCTGCCTAATTGAAGTTATCGACACCACCATGTTGAAACATCGCAGGTTGTTTCGTAGTCAATC